>Ga0209128_1000290_pt1 | contig 37365 bp, 29 predicted proteins | sample ETNvirnome_6_100_FD_184072 | JGI IMG/M metagenome (GOLD analysis project Ga0209128, IMG submission 184072) | Marine viral communities from the Pacific Ocean - ETNP_6_100 (SPAdes) (version 2) | ecosystem: Environmental > Aquatic > Marine > Oceanic | place: Pacific Ocean | collected 2013-06-19
GATAGAACTAATTTAAACTGACCAGCTGCATTTACAGTTGCTGCATCAGATTGAATTGCTGGTGTCTTTCCATAGCTTGCTGTCTGCATGCAGAGGATCTCAAACCTTGATCCGGTGGTAGTGAATAGCATTCCCCTGACGAGATTTACTGTTGAATCTCCGCTAGGGACATTAAAGCTGTCATTATCTGAGAATACTGGGAATCCATACTCTTCCTTGCTTGCTGATACCCAATGGCGTGCAGCTATGAACTGGACTGCCCCCTGGTATCTTCCGAATCCGTCATCTATACTGTTTGCTGTCTTTGTTCCTATTATCTTGAATCCAGCGCTCTTAACAATGCCCGCGGCTCTCGTATTAGCAATATCTGTTGAGCTATCATTCGCACCTGCACCTAGCACTCTAACATAAGTTAGAGCTGTCTTGTGCTTGAAGAACTCATTGACTGCATACGGTCCGAATTTTTTGGGATCTAGAGAGCCAAACCTTCTCTCAAAATCCGCAAACGAACCCACTGTAACTGGTACGAATGCTGGGCCCATTTGAGCGGTTCCGACGACTCCTGCTGGAACCCCGACAATTTCGCTCTCTCTCTGCGAGAGGTCTATTTCCCGCTCAAAAAACCCAGGTGATCTGAATGTCTGCTCGGCCATTTAAAAAATCTCCTGTCTAACTCTCTACACCTATAACTATTGCTTAAGCCAGCAAAAATCCTCAATCAGGTGCAGTATCTAGTGTAGTTTGTAGATCGACAGTAATCCTTGAACTCGCTACTGTCTCTCCTGATCTCTGGTTTCTAGTTAGAACCCTAACATATCTAGTACTTTTCTCACCAGTAAATGGATCTACAATTGCATCAAGAAGCCTCTCGTCTCCCTGTCCTCTCATTCCGGGTGTCTCACCAGAAGCATTCAGGTTTTCTACTTCACTCAGAGTGAATTTATCATAATCAAGAACTTTCTCGGGCGATCCATCCTCTGTTATAACCTGCGTACTTGTCTGAATATATCCAAACTCTATCTGCGGCGCTGAATAAAATTTTCTGAATGGTGAAGGCTGCCCTGGATGGTCTGGTGCTAATAAATACGTTGGAATTGTTATTGTAAATGAATACTTTATAATTCTTTCATCAGATGAAAAGTCAGCAAAATTATCCTGATTATTGAGTGGGCTTTTAACATAAGCAACATACTTGTGACCAGATCTAGACTCTATTTGAAATGCATAATCTTGACCGTCAAATTGTGACATTAAGATCTCTATCATTTGATTCATCTGCTGCATATATTGTGTCCAGAAGACTATTTCATATGTTATTGCCATGAATGACGGATAGGGTATTGTTATTATTTCAAATATATTATTCCCTATTTCATTTCTTAAGAGTTCTCCGGATGGATCATCAATTAATGATAAGTTTTTAAGATTTCTTCTAGATGCTAACCTTCCAGATTTTACAACATTTCCTGGAAAAATATCTGATCTTGCAAAATTTGCCCTGTCTGCAACGTTGTGTTGGTTCTTAAGCCCAAGTTTATTTATAATTTTTTGATAGTCCCTATCTCTTGGGTCTAATCGCTTTCTTACAACATAACTCTGTTGATCTCTATACGAAATTGGTGTACCATAGCCTGCTTGAGACGGCGATGTATCTATCCCTGTCCTGTGAATTGATATGATCGGAAGTATTAATGCATTATTTCTATCTCTAATTGATCTTTTTCTACGTGTGAGAGCGAATCTTTCACCAGTTGAAAATACAACAGGAACTTTAGTTGATTGATTCTTCACCTTTACCTGAAATGCCAGGCGGTCATCGAATAAGTCAAATAATGCACGATCTGTCTCTTCTATTCCTGATGACGGTATATTAAAATCATCAGGAACAGCTCCCTCGTAGCCTGTATCTATTTTTCTAGTTGTCATGCTTAGCTCTCATCATAGAATGATGATCCTACATTCTGAGGATCTCCCTCTGGAGAGACCTCTGCTGGGCCAGATATTGGCTTTGTTAATACACCCTTCTGCTGTAATGCTCTGATGTCGCCTGTGGGACCTTCTTTATTATCTTTAAATCCTCTCTGCTGTATAAACGTCTTCTGAACTGCGTCTGGATCGGAGTATTGTTCGTCTGTTGGGCCAAATGTAATGGCATGAAACTGTCCAAGGCGTGCCTGCTTGCCGGTAATTGTTGTGAATCCCTTGTGTTCAATCTGCCCATATATTGTATTTGATGCTGGCGCTGTTATCACCTCAAAAAATACAGACCCATAGCTAAAAAAATCACCCTCAAGTATTGTTATACCCTTATCAAGCAAATCTCTTTCCTGAATATACACCTCTATTGTGTAATATTCCTCACTTCCAAATATATTTGCCCTAATATCCTGAGGTAGATATTTTACTAGAGCACCTATCTCTATTGGATTTTCGAATATTTTTTCAGATGCTTCTTCGTACACATCATGAATTTTTGTTTTCGTCTCAGATATTGGAAAATAATATATTTTTTGACCCACTACATCCTTAACGATCTCTTTTGCTATATCGTTTATGAAGTTTATCTCTCTGGGTGTTATAAAAAATCTTGCCACGATATTATCCCATAAATATCGCCCAACCATTGGCCATTGGGACGTACTTTAATTGTTTATTTACCATCTCTGCCCTTGATGCAGCGGTCTCCTGAAGCTTATCATAAGTCATTGTCTCTAGCATTTCTTTGAGCTGAGTCCTTAAATTTGTCTTTTCCTCTTTTCCAGATGATAACAGGTCTGCTCCGTTTAGAGTAAGATCTGATCCAGGTATTGGTATCGTTGAAAATTTACTTCTTATCAACCCTAGCAATTCTTTACACAGTGCTAATGAATACTGTCTAATCCACTGCCTTCCTATGCTGTTAATATTTGTATATTCTAGATTTCCAAATGGAATATCAGACAAATTAGACACTCCTCGTATCGTATCATCCTGATATGGCGGATTAAGCGGGTCAGAGAAGAATTTTACCCTTATGAATAATTTCGAAGCTGTTTCTTGAGTTGGCATGGGATATATTCTTATATTTCTACCTATAACCTTATAGGAATAATTTGATCTTCTTACTCTATTTGAAATATCTAGCTGTCCTGCTCTTAAGATATCTTCAAACACGGGAAGCACATAAAATATAGTTTCAGGAGTAAATGATTCAAAGCTAAATTCATTATTAAGATAGTTTATTGCAGAAGTTGTATCAAAGAATCTGTATGCTGCCTGCGGACTGAAGTGAAATACCTCATTTATTTGCATCTTTGTCCGCAGAGGATTTAAGCTCGAAGAAAAAAGAAGACTTCCTGCAGAATCTTGAAGAGTCTGATAGATGTCATAATCTTGCTGATTGGCCTTTAGCTGAATCGATCCTGATAACATGTTATATGATCCGCCGGCGCCTGCTTCTCCCCCGTATGGTTCAGCTATCCTGGTTAAAAAGTCAAGATTCTCTCTCGGATATTTGCCCTCGGAGCCAGACATTGTTCCAGATGATCCAGTTATTGGCATTCCAAGAAACTGAACCATTTGAGACTTTGCCTGATACTGATTTAAAATTGCACCAAACTCTAGAGATGATTCCTCTAGAGTTGCCCATATCTGCTTCTTTGTGAGCTCTACGCTAAGGACATCATCACCTAGCTTTCTCTTTACAAATGTAACAATTTTATCTGCCTCAGTTTGAAACTGAGATTCATTGTCAAAAAACCCAAATGGTGTGGGACTAGTTGTATTTGAAAATGTTGCCACCGAAAATCTCCAAAGCGTATACGCTCAATGATAATTATTCGGCTATGAATCACTTTCAAATTTGTACTCGAATTTTTCAACTATTTCTTTAAATTTTTCACCAACTACCCTTATTGTGACAGGATCATAGTAGTTCGAGTAATGAATGTTTAATTTTCTTTGATCTGTTTTAAATCTTGGTATCCCATTAAATTTTATACCTACGAACTTACATATATCCCTGCAATCATCTTCAAGGTACTCAAATCTGATAAATTTGTCCATATCATCTGTGTAGTATCTCTTAGATTTATCAGAAAACCAGGTTATAGTTGGGGATAGCTCATCTAATCCTTCCCGTCGCTGTATCCCGTCGAGCGAAGACTTAGAGAGAGTAAATAAAAATACTCTAAACTTTCTAATCAGGTCTATTCTACTATCGCTCTTAGCTGGATATATGTCTTTTCTTCTCCAGGACTTAGACTGAGAGATGCACCACCACCAATAAGAGACACATAAATCCCAAGGATTCCTCACAGCTGTTATCTTTGTATAGTCTTCCCAGTTACTTTTTGTAGATGAGTAGAGGATATCTGGGGGTGTGTGAATATGAAATCTATCTAATCCAGTGGCCTCATCTGTATTATTAAGCTTTACAAACTTTTCAAATACCCTTCCAGTATCATCCTTTTGATCCAAGTGCTGTATATCGGGCCCTGTTATGAAGTCATCTGAATCGCAAGCACTAGAAAGCATTGCCTCTATACTTGTTCCTGCGACCTTTAGCGGTCTAAAGAATATAAACGATTTTTTGTGATTAATAATCAACTATTTTTGGGACGACCTGGCTTTCGCTTAGCAGCAACAACGTCATCGGCCGGCCTTGAAGCAACTTTAGGTGGATCTGTAAATGTTCTTACTGCTGCGCACAAATCAGCTGCCTCCTCAAGAGAGTAGGCACCTCTTGACTGTGCGAGTCTTACTCCGCTGACTAGAGTACTCAGTGAATCTATTTGTTGTTTTTCATTTGGCATAAAAATCTCCTATTCGATATTATAGCATGATTATACAATTCGTTTACGCAAAAAAAAGGCGGCGGCTTAAAAAAGCCGCCGCCAGTGAAACCTAAGTTTCTATTTCTAGAATATCTTAGATGATATCCATATCAAGGACCGTAACGGTACCGTAGAAGTCAGCGCGAACCATCTTCTTACCATACCGAGTCATCACTCCCTTGCGGGGTGTGAAGTCTTCTGGTGCGAAGATAGTGGGAGTGACGATCAGCGGAACGTACGGAGCGTAAACATATCCTGTTTCCAGGTAGCTTCCACCCTTATATCCTACGAGAACCTTGTTCCGTGGGAAGTATGGATCCTTGTAGACCGTGAAACGGTTGCTAAGGGTACCAATCGGGGTGGCTCCAAGTGTGAATGGATTGCCTGTCTGACCCTGCCCATCAAGGCTGATGTTCGGCTTGTAAAGAACCGAAGCCTCGAAGACCGTTGCGACCTCAGGAGAAACCACGCAGAAGTTAGCGGAGCCTCTCAGTGTCTTACGGTGGATCTCATTGGCCACATCTATGATTGTCTCAGTGAGAGTCTCATACCATTCGCGAACCGTACCGGTGAATCGGGGGCCAGCAGCTAGAGTACTTGCTCTATTCTGCGCGACACCTGTCTTCTTGTTAACGAACTTACCAGGAGCTCGAGACCAGTAGTAGTTTGCACCTTGTGCCTCGACCAGGAGATCATTAAGGATCTCTCTATCAATTTCGAGAGCGATCTGCTCGGAGAGGATCTGAGTGAGCTCCACCTCAGCGTCAAGGCTGTGGTAAGCGTTCAAGTCCTGTGCGAGTTCTGGTGACCAACGAGCACGTAACTTACGTGTCTGTGCGGTTACCGCGATCGATTCGATCTTGATGTCGATTTCAGGGATGTTCGGGGATGGTGCTGCCGCGAAGTCCGACTCAAACGTTGGAATGGTGAGAGTATCACCGGCTCGAGTGTCAACATTAAGGCTTGCACCAACAACATACGATGCTGTAACAGCACAGTTTGCTGAAGACTGACCAGCACCTGGCCACGTTCCAGAAACAACAGTTAGAAGAGCAGCATTTGTGGTGGATCTTGTAACTAGTGGGCTGGGTGTGAAGGTTCTAGCAGATGAATCCCACAGTCCAAGCTGATTTAGACGTCTAACATTTACAAGGTTCTGTCCACCCTGAACAACAGGAGAGTCAGCGACTGTAAATTTATGAACACCGTCGCTATTCGTGTCGCTCTCAGCGAGATTTCCACCAGAGAAGAGACCGATTCCCTTAACCTGAGATAGGTCAGTTCCTGCTGGCATGTTCTCCACATCGAAGACAGCAAACTGGAACCTACCCAATGGCTGAACCTGACCCATAGAACCAACTGATGCGCCCAGAGCATCTGTCATAATCTGCATCACCTGTGGATCATATCCAATGAGCTTGGCATCAGATCCGGTTAGCGCGAGATTCGCACCATCAGTTAGAGTAGATCCGCCGTTATAAGCACCAGATGCTAGCAACGCGAACTCAGAGCCGACTGCGGTCTGGTGAACCTTAGTGTAGGTTGTTCCAACAAGGTCATACTGACCACCAACCGCAATAGATCCGGACTGAACGCCACGGCCTGTTGGGAGGTTGTAGATCGATTGTCCCTGTCTGAACTGCTCGGCATTAATAGTTCCATCCTGATCGCCTGTTCCGAGACCAGCAGAACCACCAACGTTTGATCCGTAGGTGTAATCCAGGTAGAAGAGCAGACCGGAAGGAAGGCTCATTGGCTGGATTGAAACTAGCTCGTTAGAAACGAGGCCGCCGAATACTCGACGAACGATTGGGAACGCGATGTTTGTGAAACCGCGGATATCTCCAGAGGATTGCAGGCCACCGCCACCGTTTGATAGAGAGTTTTGCTCTCTCAGTAGCTGTGCAGCCTGATTTTCCAGGAGACGTGACATGATCTCGCGATTGTGGTCAGCGAGACCTCGAAGAAGACCGGTTCGGGTCCACTTCTCAATTAACCGCGAACCTTCGGCGCCCACGTTTCGATCGCGGATTCCCTCGGTAAGCTGTTGTAGTGTGAACGACTTTGACATTTTTTTACTCCTTATATGATTTATAGTTATGCAGTTGTCTATTCTTTGATTCCCGCTAGCACCGACCACCGATTAACCTCAGCACTGGCAGTCTGGGAAGAACCCCGACGTGTTCGTGAAGAGGATGAACCGAGAGCCCGACGTGTTGCGGATTCTCTTAAGACGCCCCCCGAAGCCTTTCTAAAGGATTCAGTAAGTGTCTTGTACACGAGCCTAACTTCTCTCAAACTCTTTGCCTTATCAATTGACTCAACGACCGTTCTCCTCTGAGAGGATCCTATGTCCTTGTTTTGTAGCAATTTATTTACGTAGAGAAGCTTAGCGTTAAACAGATTAAGATCTGTCAACTGCTCACGGAGAGTTTCAACTGCACTCCTGTATTCATTGAGCTTCTTGCTAAGAGATCGATTCTTGCGTCTCTCAATTTTAACAGCTTCGGAAAGCTTATTAAGTGTTACTTTGAGCGGGTCACCACCTCGTGTGCCTCCGCCCCATGCATCGCCGCCACCCTTACCGGTTCCACCGTAGGCGCCTTTGGTTCCGGCCTTGCCGTCACCTTTTCCACCCCAAGAGTGGGCCATGTCATTTTTAATACCTTTAATCTTGACGAGTTCCTTGGCCTCAGAAATTCGGCTTCGCAATCTTGCGAGCTCAGATCTTAATACCCTCTCATCAATTTCAAAAACTTCTTCGAGTTCTTCGGGAGCATCCATTGGAAGTTCTTCATCCATGTCAACTTCTTCTTCTTCCTCTCCGACCTCGATCTCCTCTCCCTCATCTTCCTCATCTGCCACTAATGTAGCAATAAGCTGAAGCTCAGGATCTAGCTCAACATCGCCGAGATCAATTTCAATTTTATCTTCGCTAAGAAGACTTTTAAGTCCTAGAGATTTCATAATTTCTTCCAACTCCTCTTTTTCCAATTCTTCAAGATCTTCCTCTCTTTCGGCTTCTTCAAGATCTTCTACTTCTTTTTCATTCATCATTGACGCTGTCATATTTGCCAACTCGTCAAGATCAACTTCATAAAGAACTTCATCTGCTCTTGCCATTGTAGAATTCTCCTGTTGAACACGTACATCATTATTTATTCCGGAGCCGCCAAAAAACTCCGAGTTTTGATTAAGTTTATCAGCCAAACGTAATATTTTTACCTTATCTGGCTGGCTTAGAGTGTTAAATGATTCGTCTAGAGCACTTTTAACTCTCTTATGACCCCTCACACTATCTAAATTTTCTCCACTAAACATTTCTAAAAGTGAAACTAAAGCGCTCTCGTCGAGAACCACTTCCTCATTAAGTGTATCTTGCCCTTGGCTCATCCGCTGGGATCCTTGTTCTAGTCCCATTGCTTCAAGTGTTTCTGGGCCTAGCGCACCGTCAGCTGGTAGTCCGTTCTCTTTTTGCCACCTTTTTAATTCTGCCTTTGTCTTAGGGCCCATGCGACCATCAGCTGCTACACCAAGCTTTTGCTGAACTTTCGTAACTAATCCCGCTGAAGCCTCATATAAGATGTTTGAAGCCACCTCTTGTAGAAGATCAGAATCGTCTCCCTCAGATGAGTCACCCAATAGCTGCTCCTCTATAAAATTTCTAATTCTTGGAGTAACTGCTTCAATGATTGCATTTTTAGCATTTTGCTCAGCTGTCTCCCTAAGAAGCTTTGCTTCTGCAATTGCTTCATCATAAAGTGTCTTAGACATTAGTAACCCTCTTCATCTTTAATTATTCTGCAGCATTTATTTTTACATGCCAGTTTGTGATTCAATTTCATCTATTCTATTTAAAAGCTTCATTATTCTTAGTTTTTGTTTAATTATTGATCTCTCTGATGGATCTAGATCAAGAATATCTTTAAATCCAGCGATCATTATATCTGTATCATCATCTGACATCACACCGGTTGGTGCTCTTGAGGACCCATACTGTGTTCCAGACTTAAATGCTGGGCCAGTTGTTTTAAATGCCTGACTGGCTCCGCCAGAGCCGAGTGGAGGACCATCGAAACCTCCAGGATATAATACACTGTGTGGGAATGGAGCTATTCCAGCTGAAGCCTTTGGTAGTCTCTGTCCCTTTGGAACAGGAATCATTCCCTCGGCGACTCCCATTCCTCCAAATCCAGCCATCCAGCCGGCGCCAGCTGAGCCTAAAGAACTCCTATCTGCTCTTGGCCAAAATGCCGGGTCTGGATTAATAATATTCTTATTTATCTTTTTAACAAATTTATCAGTGTCATCTTGATCAATAAATTCATCTTCATATTCTTCATCTTCTTCATACGGCTCTGAATATATTCCCGTCTCTGCAGACCCCATCGATCTTTCAGATCCAAGTCCCGTTCCAAAGCTAGGAATCTTTTGACTCTTTCCATAGCCCATCCCCTTTCGGGGATCTCCGGTTGCCGCTACTGAATTATAATAGAGTCTTTTTGTCATGACGACCCTTTACGAGACGCCGTTGGACCCCGCGTAGGATTTACCACTGATATATCCTCCCAGCGTCTGCTTTTCAATTTCAGCGCTTGTCGTTGAAGGGGATACAAGCCCTCCCAACCCGGAGCCATATTCAGGGCTACTATCTGGAATTGTTCCTGCAAATTCAGCCTGATCTGAAGCTGACATGCTTCCGGGACCGGGTGAATCAGGGTTTGGTACATATGGTGTTGCTGGTTTGCCTCCGCCACCTGTTTCAACAGTATCTAGATCTGGAGATCCATTAATTGTGTAGCTAGTGTCGAAATTTGGAAAACCCATACCATCAGAAACAGTTCCGTCTAGAACCTCATCCTGATAAAGAGTTTTTCTCTCATCATCGTTGATTTCTCCAAGATACCCAGGTAATGGTGAATCACCAAACATTGCGCTAAGGTTAGACTGATTTCTAGAGCCTAGCGGCCTGTCTACAGGAGCTGCTGGCTCTACTATTGTTTGAGGTTGCTCTGCCATTTTAAAATTCTCCTAATGGTGTTCGTAATATAAATATAGCGCAATTAAAAAAGAGACACCAAACTTACTCAGAAGCTTCGCTATACGCACCAACTCTTGTGAGTGAGGATTTTCCTAGTGCAAGATCTGTAAAATCTTGCTTAGCAATCTCTTCTGATGTGGTCGATGGATTAAGCGGTGATGTCGGGCCGGTTCCGTAGTTTATAGATGGTTGGGAAATTGTTGGGCCGTCATACGCGTCTTGATTAACATGATTTGCACCAACATTATGTCCGCCGCTTGCGTTTGCAGGTCCTGCGGATGATTCTGGATTAGGAACAGGCCACGGAGACCCATCAAGATCCTTTCCCATTGTGGGATTTCCTGACGCATCAATTCCGACAACAACTTCACTCATAGTCGGAGCATTATTTTTATGATAATCCATATAGACTGTAGTTGGAAATTGAAACCCGTCTACTATAGAGCCATTCATTAGGCCCTTATATTCATCTGTTAGTTTATCATCCGTTAATATTACATCAGAGCTATCAGACCACATAATTGGAGAGTTTGGAAATGATCCCTTTAAAATCTTATCACTTCTATACCCACCAGTTGAAGAATACCCTTCACTGGGTGGGTCAGGCTCAACCATTATCTGTGGATCCTTTTCAACAGGCATCTATTATAAATCCCTCACTATCTTCTTTTTAAGGATGTCTCTTGCTCTTGAAAGCTTATCAGCCTTTACTCTAAGCTTAGTTTCTGTGATTCCCAACTGCTTTATAAAGTCTACATGCTTAACGAGATTATCCCCGCCGGACCACGCATCTTCAACTGTCTCAACAGAATCAGTTGAAATAATACCTTTCTTTTGTAATTTCTTCTTCTCTTCAAGTACGATCTTTTTAAGTTTGCTAAAAGTTAGGTTCTTAATCATTTTGTGCCTCCATTGCGCATTGATACATATGCCTCACGACATTAAAATAAAGCCTAAACTAGATTAATCTAGCTCTAGTTTGGAGATTTATTAACAGGAGACGCAAATGCCAAATCTGCCCACTTCGATGCAGACTCTGCAAATAGCTCATCTGGGTTGGACCGAGCAGCAGTCATTGCAGCTCTATCACTTCCCGCAGCTGGAGCACCTCTACTTTCAGCAGAAGTCTGTTCTTGAAGTGTTGTCATAGCAGTATCTGCCAATATTGAAGAAAGCACTGGATCACTAGTCATGCTTTTTGCAGTTTCATAAACATTTTTTTCAAAATCTTTGTTTGGCTGAGGTTCATTATTATCAAATCTGATATTGTCGAGACTGGTCCCCTTGGGAGATGCTACTTTTCTTTGACGTTTTTTCTTCACAGGCTGCCTTCTTGCAGATTCAGACATGACTGTACTTGTCATTAAGCCTTCTTGTAGAATCTCAACTAGACATTCTTTTACTATCATTTTAAGTGAAGCTTTGCTTAATTTTGCCATTTTTCACCAGGCCAATATATCATTAAAAATTCTATCTATTCTATCTGTGCTGGTAAAATGCTTTTTAAGATCTTCACGAGAAATATCTTTTCCCTCTCTCAGCATAAATGCTCCAGGAGTCGAAGGCTCACTAACCATATCAAAGCAAATTAATTGAAAATCATCCTGAACTATTTGGGTATCTCCCTCTTTCCTGGTTGATCCTACCCCTCTTGACGATATTCCTAATGTCACACCAGACTCTATTAGGCTTTTTAATATTTTTCCGCTAGGGGTGTCCAAGATCTCTATGGTTCCAATTACACTATCACCGTCCATCTTTGCATTTCTAACGATATGAGATACATTTTTAAGTTCAACGACAGATGAATCAGGATGATCGCATTCTCCAAGTGCCCTATTCTCTTGAATAAATTTTTGATAATTTGTAACTTCTCTATCTAAAATTGATTTAGGATAAATTCTTCCATTCTGATTTAGTGTATTACATCTCTGTAATACGCCCTTTAAGAAGATCTTTCCATCATTTAGACTCTTAGACTCGTTAATAAGCTCGGGTGTATATTTGAGCGGCAACCACTCAGTTAATAGTTTAAGATCTTTGTTCATCTAGTGCCTCCTTTAGTTCTTGCCGTAAATTAATTAATACTAGAAATCTTGAAACTGATTCATCGTTAATATTATCAAAAGATTCTTTTAATAATTTCTCATGAACTCCATCTATTTTTTCTAAAATTATCTTGTTTTCTGTCTTTTTCTTAAAGACCTCTAAATCTAAAAGAATATCATTTTTTGCTTCAATTAGTCTCTTTCTTATTCCATCATTCTTGTTGCTAGCACTGGAAAAAACATAATCTCTCATCAGATCTCTCTGCTCCCTGCTAAGCTTTTCACCATATCTGTTATTTATTTTTTCTGTCATAATATTAACAACAAGAGAATTAACGTCTGGATCTATATCATCTAGACTGGGTGCATCTCTCTTTTCAAGAAGTAATTCAGCGACTTTTGACTCATACTGAACCATTCTAGTTAGGTTTGCTCTATCTCCCATTCTCCAATCATTTAGCAGCGTCTGAATTGTGGCGTATGTTGTATACTCTGGAATTCTTCTATAGTAGAAGCTCGGATCATTAAGAGTGTGATTTATATCTCTAATTAAAAGAGACTTTTCTTTATTGAGTCTAGATTCATCACACCTTCTTGCTGCTTGCTTCGCCTCTGTTAGAATTGCAGCAGCTACACTAGAGCTGCTAACTGTTGATTTAACCAAAGCGTTAAACAATCTAAACTCCCTATAAAGCTCAGACTCTCTATTAAATCTTTTCTCTATAATGTTTAGTGCTTTCTGCGCAGACTCTTTATCATCTTTGATTAGGCATTCAGATATATTTCTAAGCAAAAGCTCATAAATAACCCCTACATTTCTTTTCTTATTGTGAGATTTTGACATGAACTAAATTTCTCCCTCAGTAGAATCATCTACCTCAGAGATAACCCTCCTTTTATTATTTATTTTGCTCTCAAGCGTTTTTAATGTTGATCTTATTTGAGATGTCATTCTTGCCTGATGTTCTAGCTTATCATCTATAAAATCTATCATAAATCCGTCCGATTCTTCTGAGAGCGATGGCATCTTAAATGCTGACCTTAGAGGATTCATATCATCCTTTCTATCACTCTTTGCCTTCTGGCGTCGAAGCTTTTCTGCATATGGATGAGCAATAGAATCAGAGACATCGCTTGAATCATGAGAAACTAAATCTAAGTGATTAGTATCTGAATATCCCTTTTTATTTCTCCGCCTGCTATTTTCAACATCTACTTCAGCCGGGGTTTCATCATCGCAATCTTCGTCTAGTTCAGAATCATTCTCTTCAGCTTGATCAGTTCCCAGACTTTCAGATAATTTATCTACAATCTCTTGTGCTCTTATCGGAGATTTATCATCTGATATTGAAAAATTCTTTAAGCTAAGTGTGCCTTCGCTTCCATCTAGTATTTGAAGACCGGCTGTGTTTCTATCATCTCCTGCCATCTCAAGATCTTCAGCCTCGTCACTTCCAAAGTCTTCGCCGGCTTCTGCTTCTGCCTCTATCTCGGCTCCGGCTCCAACAGGTAACTGTACAGCTTCAACTTCAAGATCACTCATCTTATCAGCAAGCCTTTGCTCACCAAGCTCTTCTATTTGATCGTCTGTCATGTTGAACAGGGTCTTTCTAATCCATGTTCTACTAACAAGACCTTCAGATCCTGCAGCAGATGTTGCTATTTCAAACCTGCTTCTATACAACTCTAATTTCTGCTGTTGCGCGACTGTTGATGGGTTTGATAATTTCAGAGAAAAATCTAATAAATCTTCGCCCTCAAAGCCATTACAGAATAAATGTATTATTGCTAGTTTGTTAAGCTCAGCTATGACAGATCTTTGTATTCTAGCAATAGTTCTAGAAAATCTTATATCTTCCTGTGAGAGTGTAGCTTTTGCTCCAAGTCCCTCGTCATACCCAAGATAAGCTTTTGGAATTTTTAATGCTGCAAATAGTTTCTTCTGAATATATTCTACATCTTCAATTGCTGTGGCATTTGCTCCGCCGGCTAGTGTGTCTATCTTTGTACCGCTTTCTGCACCCCTTACCGGTATGTAGTAGTCTTCATCAACACTCAATGGATTATACCTAAGGTCAACCCTTCCTGTGCTTCTATCAACAACCTGGGCCTTCTTCAGCGTTGACTGTGCTTGCTCCATATAGTTTGGGATGTCCTCGGGAGGAACATTACCCACATCAATATAAAATACTCTTCTTTCTGGAGATCTAACAACACGATAGACTAGCATTGCATCCTCAACTAAAATTAGCTGTCTCCAGATTCTGCGGGCAGCCTCTAGTACTGAAGAACCATATGGCAAAAATGCATCATTTCCTAAAATCCTTACATGGCACACTTGCCAATTTTCAAGAACCTGATTCCCCTGTGTGACCCATCTAAATCTAACTGCCATCGGATCTGACGGGTCGAATCCTTCTTCTCTTTCAACTTCGTTGACTGGCATAGGATATGCGTTTATAATTCCATGATCCGGATCTACATCATTGAATAAAAAGAAATCTCCATACTTGCAAAGATTTCTAACCCATGAGGTCATATTAAATTCTACGTTTAGTGTATCGTAAAAGAGATCATCAAGCAGGCCCTGGATTGTTGGATTTTCTGAATATATGTGAAGAACGCTACCCTTCTCGTCAGCTGCTACAGTTTCTTCTGAGTATATGTCTAGCGCAGAGCTTATTTCGGGTGTGTACTCCATTTCACTAAAGTCGCTGTATCGCGCCATTCTATCATATGATCCATACGCACTCATCGCAGTGCTATAGACATGACTCTGAGTCTTTCTAAACATCTCATAGGCAGACGTGCCCTTTGCAGATGATTCAAAATCTCTTACTTTTCTCTTTATTACGGGGCCGCTTCTAAATAGATGCGTTAATCTCCGAAATAAGCTCTTCGATGTATTATCTGCCATCTAAAACTCTCACTTAAGCAGCCAGTCATGCTCACTCATGATTTTTACTTTTTTATTCCAGTCAGCCGGAGCATGTTTTGACCTTTCTCTATTAATGTCTGGGTTGACATTGGGATCTCTCGAAGGAGAGCTGTGAGGCCTTCCTTCTAAAATTGCTCCTGGCATATCATCATATGAATTTCGTTTCAACTTCATACCCTTTAACATTGCATCATTGATCGCCTTAGAGCTAACACTATAATCAGCTGATGCATCATATAGCCACATTGCGATTGCAAAGCTCATAACTAGATCATCATTATATCCCCTCATCGCCGAAGCTTTGTTTCCTGACCATGTAAATGTCTTTAACTCTTCATAAAATCTCGATGAATAGATTTTAATCTGCTTGTTTCTTAAAATTTCCTCTAGCTTTGTTAGTATTAAATTACGTGTTTTTCCGCTAGTTGTAAAACCTGCGAGATCAGTTTCTTTTGGAGGAATATAGTCTCCTATAAAGATTGCTTTTCTCTTTTTATGATAGAGGCGAGGATAATCTAATTCCTTGAGCTTTAAGATTGTTGCATATCCATAGCTATTATTTTCTGGACAGAGAAGGGCTTTATTATATTTTAATCCAAATTCACTCAAAAGTTCAGCAAATCTATCTGGCGGTATCTTACCCTTATACTCTGCAACACACTCCCCTTCTGTAATATCAATTATGTGAAATGTGGAAAAATCCTTCGAATCACCCCTTGCAACGTCTGCTGTCATCAAGTAATCATGCTCAGATAACGGATATTCCCATATCCACACGTTCATATCAAATCCAGTTCTCTCTCTAGGGGGCCTTGCTATTTGTCTAACCCACTCTATATCTTCATGCGAAAGAAATGTCTCACCCGACGATGCAAAATCACATAAATACTCTTGAGATATTTGTCTATTGGATAGATTTTTAGTTGTTTCATCAAACCAGACTTCATCTCTTTCTGGGTGGATATCCCATGGCAACTTTATAGCCGTGAATTCATTTAATCCGGCATCTGCATCTGTGTAAAGCTTATAGTATTGCCCTCCGACACCGTTTGGTGTAGATAGAATTATAACTCGACCACCAGTTGAAATAGTTGGATACAATCCCATCCAAAGTTCATCAAAATTTCTAACGAAAGCTGCCTCATCAATAATAAGAAGTGACAGTGCTTCTGATCGTCCTGCATCTTCTGACGTGGGTATTGCCTTAATGGATGATCCGTGGCTAAACTCTATCAACTGTTTATTGTTAGTTACTATTTCTGGCAATACTAACCACTTCGGAAGACTCCTAATCATAGTCTTTACCTTTGTGATAAAGTTTTGAGCGACACTAAGCTTTGTTGCGATAATTAGTACGTTTTTGTCTCTTTGAAAAAGAGTAAGCCACACAGCATATGCTGCAGATAATGTTGACATTCCAAGCTGTCTAGATTTTAATATGATATTAAATCTTTCATCGATGAAACTTTGAACACACATGTCTTGAAACGGATAAGTATCAAACTTTATCAATCCCCTTACAGGGTGCTGTATCTTTGCGTAATTGTTAAAAAAATAAACAGGCTCTCGTCCACATTTGATGATTTCTGATACCTGTCTAGATTTATTAATTTTAGACATTACTCTACCTGAAAGTTTGTATATCTTCTATAGTATGCTGTTTTTCTTGGGGTGTAAGGTGATGATGTGATTAGTTCGATATTATCGTTAGAGTTAATCTCTTTTACCTTTAGTGCTCTGCCAGCGGCCTCTTTAAATTCTTTTTTTATCTCTTTGATATAGTCGTTTGTCAGCTTTGCAGACTCTTCTTCAAATACTCTCACTTGATCTCTAAGATTTCTCTCAGACGCTAAGTGAACTATAGTCGTGTATGTACATGAAAGATTATCTCCCTGCAAAGATGTTCTAATTGACATTGTCGGTGTTCTAAAATCAGATCTGGTGGATTGCCCCCACGTCTCATTTAAAATTTGTCCTAAAAAATTAACTTCACTTAAACTTAGCATAATAGACTACTCCTTACTCTAATTATCTTGATCATCTAGAAATAAATTCAAGGATTGTCCTATAATCCTATCTTTATAACTATTAAGCTCTTCTTCACTGGGGCGCCATCCGGAATCCCACTTCTCTCTATTCGGCTGTGCAAATGTCATTTCGCACGCTGTGCAGCAATTAAATCTCTGAATTGCTTTAAAGTCATCATGACTATTCATGACAAATTCACACACTTCGCAGAAAAATGGCATCGCTCTCTGGCCAGTGTTATCAATAACATACAAATCACATTCTATGTCATCATGCGCTGTATACTTTAGTATCTTTTTCATTTTTCGTTATTTCCAGTGAATTATCAACAGCATCTTTAATGGCATCTACATGAGATATCACTATTATATTTCTAAACCATTTCTTAAGTGACTCTAATAATCTACTGCATGCTTCTATATTTGTCTCATCTAGTGCTCCAAACCCTTCGTCTATTATTAGCATGTTTGTTTTTGTTAAAGAAGAGACATTAATGAGAGCTACTCTGATTGCCAGGGATGCCATCATTTTCTCCATTCCAGATGCTAACTCAATTATTCTTCTACTATCACCATAGTTTATGTAAATATCCATTGAGTTAGACTCTGGATCTGCCTCTAGATCAACTGTAAATCCCGTCACTCCTTGCAAAATTTTTGAAATCTCGGAGTTGATTAGCGGGAGCTGTGACATCATTATCTGTAATGGAATCCCTTTCTTTGAGGTTGCTTGCATAAAAAAATCATATGCTATTAAATCTTGCTTAATGGTATCAAACTCTTTTCTATCTGATTTCATTCTAGATATTTCTGCATTGAGGCTGATGATATTTTCAAATTTCCTAAGACGCTTTCTATCTAGCTTCTTAATATCATCCTCTAAAGAAACGATTGATGCTCTGATTACAGCTGATGGATTTTCTTCTGACTCCACCAATCTCGGAATCATATCAAGTAGCTCGTCTTTCAATTTTAAAAGATCAGCTTCTGACGAGCTTAAGAGATTTTCACAATTATTTAAATCAATTTGAAGACTAGAGGTGTCTAGTGATATCTCTGACTCCTTTGTCACTAGCGAATCATACTTCTCTATTTTTTCATCGATTGATTCTCTAAGGATTGACGATAATGCTGACTTAGCTGACTTTAATGATTTTAATGATTTTTTTGTTTCATCTCTTTGATTTAATATTCTGTCTTTATCTTCATGAGAATCTTTAATAAACTTACATGTGGGAAATGAATCGCCGCACGGAACTTCATTAAGCTTAGAAATGGATGCCTCTAGCCTCTCTAGCTCCTTTTTCTGATTTTCATACACATGCTTTAAGTCAACTAGTGATCTCTCAATAGCACTTTGAGATTCTCTCTTCTCTAGCAGCTCATTAATTGGAAAGTCTAATTTGACAAGGTTGATCTTCTGTATCTTCTCATCATTTGAGAATATTTTTTTCTGAATGCTGTCTCTAGTTGAAATCATTTCAAATATTTCAGCCTGTGAATCTTTAATGATTCGCTGGCGCGCTTCTATTTCGTGTTTCGTTACAATGTCTGGGTTATCAGAAGTTGCTAGCTGAATATTGAGATCTCTTAGCGTTTTCCTTTTATTTGATATTTCTCTCTCGATCTTCTTTAACTCACCAGAGCTTTCGTTTACATTGAATTGAAAATTATCTATCTCTTCATCCCAATCTATATCAGGATACGTCTTGGCCTTATTTCTTATTTCAGAAGAATCTTCCTTTGCTGCATCGTACATCTTTTCAAATACACCAAGATCAAGAAATTTTGTCAATATCATTTTTCTAGACGATGCACCTTCTTTTATAAAAGTATTCATTTCACCTTGAGATGCCAATGAAGTCATTAAAAAATCTTCAGACGTTCCTATCATTCTTCTTAAAACGTTTTCTGTTACTCTTCGCTGCTCTTCTGTTATGTCTTCTGATATTGTTCCATCACTTAAAATCTTATGCAGCTGTAGAGATGTCGATGCGTACACATCTCCCTTTCGCGTCTGATGCTTTATAGTTGACCTACTTACTCTAAGATTTTCTCCGTTTAATGAGAGATCTATTGTTGCATTACAATCATTCTTTCTATTATTGATTATGTGAAGATTTTTAATTGATCCTCTATCAGTTGTATTAAATAGACCATACATCAATGATCCTATTATGGAAGACTTTCCTTTTGTATTTTTACCAAATATTCCAGTTATGCCTGGCAAATTTTCAAAATTAACAATATTTCCATCGCCATACGCAAAGAGATTATCAAATCTCAATGAATTAACTTGCCACCTAGAGTTTCTCAATACCTCGTTGTCGTCTGATATCCTTGATGTATATTTCTCAACTAGCCTATCTAGCTTTTGATATTGCTTATCAGCTATGTCACTATCTCTATAAAATTCTCGTATTAGCTTCTTGTGTGTGTTTGGCTCTCTTAGATTTTCCTTACTGAGAGATCCGCCCGCTGTTTGGATTTTTGATACATCAAATGAGGCCTCTGATTTAAATACTACTTCTGTTGCAGATTTTTCTCTTCTTAGATCGTATTGAAGTCGCTTACTGTCTGCTTGCATAAGGGCAGTTTTCGATCTTATTCTAAATCTTGATCCATCTGGATGATTTAATGACTCGCTAATAATATTATCTACTGATCCATTCCAGTCAAGTGTTATAAAGGGCTTCATGTGTGGAATTTCATGAAACTCTACATCAAAATCATCTAACGATCTAATATCCCAAAATAAGAATCCCTTTCCTGTGGTTTCACCATAGTTTTGTTGAATTGTGGAGCCAGGATATGCCATCGTCTTAGCGTCATTTAAAAACTGTCTCTTGTGTATATCTCCCAGGAGTGCAAAGTCAAAATCATTGAAAAAGTCATCCGTTACATCTCCATCAATGCTCCAGTCAATATCAGTTTTAGATCCCCAGACAGCTCCATGAAATAGAGCTATATTAATCTTGTCTTTGTCTGGAATGACTGATTTCCACCTTCCCTCATCGAAGCATGAAAAAACACACCAATTGAACTCTTCATGATCCTTAACTGGGTAGGTTCCTGAATCCTTATACAGAAAAAGGTTATCATTTTGAAGCGCGTCAATTATTGGAGATATTGCATCTTGTCTGTCTTTATTGAGCACCAGGCCGTCATGGTTGCCTAGAATTATGTGTGTGGGTGCAATATCAGATAACCCGTTAAACCACCAACAGAGCCTATCTATCAGCTCTGGAGATATACCCTGCGTCTTATTGTGTACTATGTCACCACCGACATAAATTACATCTGGGTTAAGCTCTCTGGCTTTCTCAAAAAACATGGAAAAGGATTCTTGATATTCATCGTGCCTAGATAGCCCGCGCCAATGAATATCAGCTAAATGTATTATTTTCATAAACTCTCAAACTCATACTATCTTAATAGTTACACAAATTTTATAATTGTACAATCTATGAAATGTCTAGTTCAACAGATTACAATGTTTGGTGATCAGAGCATGGATCTGGCCAGCTTTTTTCACAATCTGGACATTCATCTCTGGGTTCATCAAATCCTGATTCAATTCCAGGAATATCTCTTTCACCCTCTAGGCCGGGCAGGTGTAATCGCCTAAAAAGAGCATCATCCTGCATTAATTTTTTAATTTCTTCTCTAATGAGATCTCTAAGCAATTTCATATTATTTGATCCCTCGTCTATAACTATTTGAATCTAGAATAAGGATCCTGTTCTAATTGAAGCTATTTTCTCCATTAGTGATCTTTGTCTTGTCCACTTTAATGATATTTCTTTTAAATCATTAAAATCATTCTTTGACATTTCTCCAACATCGTTGAATTTTCCCATCGATAGTATCCTTACTTCGCATCCGTATTCAGATAGTAAATCAGCTATCTTTAACGTCTTTTCTTTCATGTCTAAGTCTAGGCCAAGCAGAACAGGAGATTGATTGGCTACTATTTTTTTAAAAAGATATGATCTCTTACTTAAAACTGACCCTAGTAAGCATGTTGAATTTGAATTACACTTAAATAAATCAAATGGACCCTCTACTATGGTAATTTCTTTTTTCCAATCTATATTGATTTCATTAAAGATTATTTCTCTTTTCTTTGCTCTGGAGTTGATGTATTTATATCTTGAATCATCTATTGTTCTTGCAGAAAAATAATTAAGTTCTCCCTCACTATCAAAAGATGGAATTATAATCCTTCTTCTAAATTTTCCAATCTTAGAGGATCCTATCTTAAAATACCATAGATCTCTTTCGTATAGCCCGCGACTTTTTAAATAGGATATACAGTCTCGTATGTCAGGATCCCTGGAATTTAATTCTAGGCAAAGAGGTGTGAACCCAGCTGGAAGCTCTACTGGCTTTTCTTTGATCTCTTCAACGTCAGCAGATATCTTTATATTAAGGAATCTTTCACTAAATTCTCTAGCGGTGCTTTCTCCAACATGCTGAGAAAGAATTCTGTACGGTGTTTTTCCCTTTATTCCGCAAACCCAGCAGTGACAGCTCCAGTTCTCTAGATTTATAGAAAATTTTCTTTTTCCAGGAGACTTACACTTGGGACATTTTGTTGCAACATTGACACCATCTCGCGCCACTGTTATCTCACCAAACGCACTTCTAACGAAGCTTATTTTTGAAGTAAATGTTTCCACACTTAAGGATACAGCAGGCTAGGTCAAGTGTTCATCAATCCTGCTGCCGCTATAACATATGCATCAGCCATATCATAGCACCCGGCCTCAAGAATCGTTTGTCCTCGTCGTGGTCCATTTCTTAGTACCTTTGTCGGCCATGTGTATGAACCATTCAACCTTAACATCACCCAGTCAAGAACTTGCTGCTTTGTTGAAATTCCACACTTTTTCTCTCTCACGACCTTAATACCAAGTGACTTTCTTGAAGAATTGACGTTTAAAAATGTTGGCTCAGCTCCAAATTCTTCAAAGCATTGATATGAAACTACACCATTAAATCTTGCTAGCGTTGATAGTGTCTGAGCTGAAGAAAATCCAGATCTAAATGACTGCAGGTTTTCCTCTATTACAACACGCTGTATGTCGTTTAGTATATGAAGTGAAGACAGCTTTCTTTTGACTACGAGGGCTTTTTCAAACATTCCCTTTTTGTTTTTGAGATCAATGTATCCCATATCTAATAGCACACCTTTCTCGTCTAATAAGCACCAGCCTGTGCAACTTGTAGAGATATCAAGCCCTAGTATCATTAAAAATCCATCTTGAATCTTAAGAGAACTTCATCTTCCTCTCTCTTTAAAACTGGTTGTGCGAGGTTTGCTCTCATTATTATATTCAAATTATCATCGTGTAAGTTAAGCCCAGATATGTAAACAAATCTTGAATTCAAATCATTGGCATTGTTTGAAGCAGATAGTACTTTATACTGCGGATTTGATGATGAGTTAAACTCGCCCACGCCTGCTGGCAAATTAACAGTTAGCATGTGAATGTTCTGTTCTCCCTTAAAGGTAGCTTCAAACTTGTCTACTCCAAAGTAAGCTATATGAGGAGATTTGATAACAGAAACTCCTTCATTATAGAGAATAGTTCCAACATTTGACCATGTTGCGTGAGGAAGCTCGCAATCAGCCCTATAGAGGCTTCCCCTACTATTATCCCTTAGCGTCATCTTTATCCTTCCAGATGAACCTGTGACGTTTGGATCTGTTAAGTGGAATGACTTTGGAAGAATAGTGTTTCCATAAAATAGATTTGAAATATCAAAAATAGTAATTTCATTTGAACTTGGATCTCTAGTTCTCTGATATATTGTTAAAATCGGTCCCTGTCCCTGGCCCGCCAGCATCATGTTCTCTGGTGTGACACCGGCAACTTGTGCAGCTATTGAATCTGGCGATGTATCATCAGGAAGCCCGAGGCTTTCATTTATCATTTCTAGATCTCTAGTAGACACTGTGGGTAGTCCAGAATATGCAGATGAAGCAGGAACCATATCATTAATATTAATGATACTAAGATCTATACCTCCGTTGACACTCTCAAAGGCAGAGAGGTCGGACGGAGGCAAGTTTGTCTTCAAGAGATCAAAATCAGGATAGAATCGTCCATTATCATTTGGAAGTATTGTTAAGTTTCTTTTCTTAGTTGATCCGCTCGCGTAGATATACCCATTAGCTGTTATATCAACGACAGTTGTATCAATTGTTGAAGCTGTCAGATGAAATAATCTTGGGTAAAAACCCTGCTTAAACTCTCTAACAAAATTTGGAAGATTTATTATGTATCCTCCCACACCAAATGAAAATACGGGATTAAATGGCTGCGTTGATTCCTTTGTTTCTGTCTGAAATGGGGTTATTAGATTCTCTCTAGAGGGAGAAGTCCTAGTAAAAAATGGGGGCACATAGAACATGATGTCTTTTAAAGATGATTGTCCATATTTTTCATTTTCGTGAATGACATTTTCCCATATAAATTTATTATACAGTTTTATATCATGAATTTCTGCCTGGAGGGGATGATCAAATGCATATTGATCCTCGTTGGGCTCAGTTAGCCCTGTCTCATATGGATACACACCCTCATTTACACCAGCTGTTTCATTAAAGAATCCTGCTTCATCTGCCCAGCCGCTAAAATAATTTCCCATGACAAGTGCTGATGCTTGAATATTCGGCGGGGGAAGTATCGATGCTGACGGTATTGAAAAGTCATTTCTTCCTCTATCAATTAAGATGCTTCCCGTGCCATCATTAATCATTGGACCGCCCCATCGAATTGTTGTATGATGCCAGGTATTTTTCCTTAAAGTATTGTCACCTGAAACAAATATTAGATCTCTTGGGTATGGTCTTTGATTGTTTGGTATACTTAAGTCAACTGATGATGGCTCGATATCGGCACTGTGGCTGAGCTGTAACATAATCCTATATCCGCTTACCAGTCCATTTTCATCCAGCTGGCTTCCAGAGACAAGTGATATAGCATATGTTGACGAAAGATGCAATATTGTTCCAGCTTTAAATTCTTCTCCAGTTACATTTGAATATCTTGGATTTATATAGAAATCAAAGCTAAATGACCCAGTTGGAGAATATGGTCTTGGCTTATTTGGAAATTTAAAATTATTGTATATGATTGCTGATGATCCAGGGAGTCCGGAACCAGAGAAAAAATTCAATGTATTATAATTCGTATAAGAGAATTGACAAGAATCATATCTTGATGAATAAAACGGCATTAAGACATTTCTTACGCAATTCTTTACTGATGTATTTATATTGAATGTGAACGGTGGATCAAATCTTACTATTTCAAATCTTTTAGAATTTCTGGATATTTCAGAAGATGAATTAACAAGCTCCATGTACTTGCTAATAGTCGCGTTTACATCAGCTGTATCTCCGGATGCATTTGCAGCTTTTACTGTTACATTTGCTGACTTTAAATCTTCTAATATTGAAAAATCTCCCTCGTTAAATCCGACAACGCCTGGGCTCTCTGGATCATAAGAGTTTTGCCCCGTTTGAGCTGGATCTATTAGATTTTTAAAGCATCGGCTGGGACGGATTGACAGGGGCATTGAGCCAGTTGTGAGCGCAGTAGGGCCAGTCAGTGAAGAGCTTACATACCTTATTTCGGGATGAAGTGTTAAGCTAAATTTTTCAAGATATTCTGGTAAGACCTTGATTAGAGACATTTATACCACCGTTAGAAGTCAAGTCGAACCCTAATCGTGATATCCTTCTCATTATTTTTTTCAACTGGTCTTGACAGTTTCGCAACTGCTAGAAGGTTATCATTAGCGTCATACAGCCCGACTGTTGTTATAAAGCAAAATGCCTTCTGCGTTGATTCTTGACCGACCTCAATTACACGAATTTTATTTGACGAACCATCGACGTATGTCGGATTAGACGAGTAATTAAACTCATCTGCTGTAGCTCTGCAAAATATTAGTGTTGAGTTAATGTTTGTTAGATTTTGAAATGTTATAGCAGTGTTTGATCCAGAGCTAAACCTACACGATGCAAGGTGGTCAATTATATTATCCATTGACGCAGAAACCATTAAGTCAGGAATAAACTTTGCAAAAGCATTTGAAGATTTTCCCTCAGCAGCTGATCCAATTACTGTTCTGCCAAACCCTATAGATTGAGGATTTTTATCATTCATTGCAGAAATCACTCCAGATACATGTTGTGATCCAGACATTATCTTCTTTAAATCAAATACTCCTATCCCTTGCTCATAGAACATTAAGCCAACTGATTCAGCAGTATTAGATGAATTAACAATATTTCCTACCTGACCGCCAAAAGCTGTTTCCTGATTGCTTGACGCGCCTACGTCTGTAAATATCATTGATCCTGATTCTGATGTTTGAATTAGATTTGGACGCTGAGATTCTACTGATGCCCATGATGCTCCGCCCTCTGGTGAGCCTGGTGTATGTGATGCAGACGTAAAAAATCTCATTGCAAAAGATTCTCTCTTTATCATATCTCTTGAGAAAAGACGCTTAAAGCATACAAACATTCCATTATCAATTGCATCAGACTCTGGAGTAAAGTTTGAAAATGGAGCAGCGAATTGTGAATCAGCATTTCCAAGAAGTAATTGTGCAAACTGTCTATAATTGCTTATCTTCTCTCTCATCATAAGTGAGTTAGATGCAAACAAGACTTTTCCAGTTGAATCAATACCAGTTAAAGAATTTCCTACTTCAGCACTGCCAGAAAAAATTCCAACTGTGAGGTCGAATACAGGATTTGCTGTCTGAAGAGAGAAATCTTGATCAAACACTGTTTGAAATAATGACGATGTTACGCCCGGCCCAATTCCCCCCGTAACAAAAACCTGATATGTTTTTCTTGTATTGGATCCTGATATGTCTTCTTGAATAACGTCGACTAACTGGTTAAGAAAGGACGCGGCTGTCTTCTTATCAGCACTTGTTAACTCTTTAAATGTGGCCACTGTTTTACTCCAAAATTACGAAATAGCTATTCTAAAATTCTTAGATGCACCTGAGTTAATTCCAGATATAGATACGATTTTTTCAACTATCTCTGAACCTTTCTGTCTATACGACGCAAATAAATCGCTTGAAACTGACTTTGCATAAAAAGTCATTCCAACTGTTGAAAGATTCTGGCTATCTATTGATGGGTCTGCTGGAATTGTATACACTGCGAGGTTATTTTTATCTACGCTGTCTGGAACTCTATTGGTAATACCAATAAAGAGATAATCAACTGTAATCCTATAGCTAAAGTCTGTTAAATCAGGGTCAAGTGTTCCGCTTGACATTGACTGCTTAAACTGCATAAACTTAGATGTCGGATCAGATGTTCCAGATGATCTTGATAGTGAAAGAGTATTATTAGTTAAATTTTCAACAATTGCTATTGTTGGCAGACGTGTTAGTGCATCGTTATTAATAGATCGACATCTAAACTTCTGCGCTAAGTTTCCTTCCGTTACAGCCTCTAAGATTGGTGTATTTTTTTCAATCTTTTCCTTTCCTACAGTTCTTCCAAAATGAACTATGTGCCCATAATCAACTTCTTCATCTGAAAAAGCAAACTTAAAAATTTCAAAACTCCCATCATTTCTAGACAGCGCTTCTCTGCCCAGATCTGTTAGAACTGCATCAAGAATGATATTATTTGTACTATGATCAAGAAATCCCATTTAAACTCTCCTGGCATTAAATATATCGATAAAAACTATTCTTAGTAAATCACTATTACGAATTTTAAACATTATTAAATCCAAAAAATGAAGCATTGGCTCTGCTCAGCGGAACTGCCATGGGCGGGCCAGATTCATTATTAATTGAAAGGTTTACTATCTCGCTTATCTGATTATCAATATTAATAATTTGTAACTTATACTTATCTGACAACAGATCTAAAAATTCTTCATTTTTAACAACTGTTGGTGTACCAGTAGCAGCATCATACGTCTCTGTGCTTTTTGAAATAAAAACATCTGAATATTCTGGATCAAAAAATATTCTCATCCTGCTGTGCCCAGAATCTTTCATTGTGTCAACAAATAGATCTTGATTTAAATAGATGTTAGGATACGGCTTAGGAGTCCCAGATTGTGAAACTAAATCTACATGCAGCTTATTTCTAGAAGAATCAAATGTCACTCTAAACTGTGCTGAGTAATTGGATGTGAATCCCCTTGCGTCTGTTGCAGCTAGTGTGTAAATATAGTCAGAACTCTTTGTGAAATTCAGATCTCTAAACATCTTTCTCGGGCCAGACACACTGGATATTAGGTCGGGCGGAGCGACTTCTAGTGGTACAACTCTAGACGTGGAAGCATCAAAATCTAGTTCTTGTATAAGAGTAAACGGGACATTTACAGATTTTCTTCTAAATATCTGGTATCTCACGACATCTCTCTGGGGATTTAATTCTTCGTCCCAAAATAATATTAATCCGTCATCTTTGTAATCCCAGTAGAATGAAAGATTTTGAGGAGGATTTGGAGGTATATTTTCTTTACAGTCAATTTTAACTGCTAAGCCTGATGATGCAACTAATATTACAGCAAAAATCGCCTGATCTTCAACATCATCCACGTTATCGACCCTAAATGCTTCTATTCTAGTAAGACATACTGTTTTAACATTGTAGATGTAAGTTCCGCCATATCTTATATCAAGATCTAGCAGGTTCATTACACCATAATGTTCAACTATTAAAGGATTGTGCTCTATCCTCTCCCATGTATCTCCTGACTGCTTGATCTCAGATTTTTCTACAATATACCCTACAGGAATCGAGTGCTCATTTATAAATGAATCTACTGATGCGCTGTCATACGCAGTCTGCTGGAATGCTCCAGATATTGAAACTTCATATTCATCAGATGTTATTGTTCCCGGGACTACACTAGCTATAGAATTATCTTGAATTATTTTCGATGAAGTGACCAATGATCTTAATTCATTTTCATAAATATTTGACTTATCCTCTAGGGATGACACGATTAGATTATTAACAACTAGATTGTTTATGTTGAATGAGAAGTCTAAGTTTGTCACACTAGTAAATGCATTGTTTGTTATTTCACTTCTAGTATCACTGGGAGCGTATGCAACTCCCTGCGACTGTATATTTGATAATGCATCTTTCATCTGAAGTCCATCGGGGCTAAATGCAGACTGATCGTCTACTACTTCACATAGATTTGATGCATCTGTATTTCCGCTAGTATCTTCAGGCAGGCCAAAAAATGATATGGATGACTTTAATGAATCATAAAATTCTCTATCTATAAAATCATCTTTTATGCGAACTGCAGAAAAATAAGCAGTAGATATTGTATCCTCTGACTGAATCATGTTGAAATTATCCCTAATAAGATTGGGTCCCAACTTTTCTGCAACTGCTTTTAGAGATTCATCATTTGAGTCAAACACAGTCGGAGATATGTATATTTGATTAAATCTTGGATATCGGTCTGATCTTGCTATAGCTTCATCTTCTTGAGTCATATTATTTATATCAATTACATCAAAAGTTCCTGCTCCCGCCGTTCTCTCATTTTTTGTATAGAAATTATAAATAAATTCAACTGAGGTTTTTTTTACCTCTGGAATCTCTACCCATGTTGTTGGAGAACAAGGATATGATGTATATCCCCATTTATCTGAAAACTCTCCAAGAGATTCCTCATATGTCTCCATCGAAGATGCAGAATATGACCACTCCTGATCTTCTGAATAAGTTGATCCATCTGCCCATCCAGTTTTCGCTACTGCTGTGTAGTTGGGATTTCCTCCCGGACCGTCATTTGATGTTGGTGTTGCCATATTAGTTTCCCGTAATATTAATTATTCAGCTACTAGCTTAAGCTTGAAACCTCTCCCTCTTCGGGATCGACTTCAGTCATAATTGACACTGTTATAAAGTATTGAAAATAAGTAGGATCTGTTTGAACTGTCGTTGATGTTGACTCTTTTTGAGTATTCTCATACGCTAAATTTCCTGATTCCGTTGTATCTACCGATTCCTCTACTGACTGAGGTGCTATCCAGTCTGCATCATCTACAACTATACAAAACACTCTATCAAATATTTTTGGATATATTATTTTATTTCTATATTTTTCTGGACTTAGCATGATTGATCTAGTTAACTCTCCGCTAACTCTTTGAAATGTTATGCCAGCAGCTAAATCATTCGCATTATACATGCTCGATAGCAGAGAGATCATCTCATTGCTGGTGCCCACCTTATCCGCATCAGGTGATGTGATAATTGTCTCATCTTCTAGGAAGCAGAAAGACTCCTCACTCACATCAATTCCAGTTGTTAATCGAAGATATAGCTTTAAATAATGATCAAGCACATGATTATTGAAAACTTGAACCAGTGCATTTGATGTTGGAGAAGATCCATCTATTGGTGCATTGCCCATGACATCTACAAGATTTTCTATTGCCGTAAATTCTGCATCAAAACCTGATATTACATCATCCTCGTACGCTTGTCCGACTGTAGTTATGCCTGGTCCATCTTTGGTAAATTTTGTTATACTAGTGTGTTCAAGTAGGTCATCAACAGTCTGCCCTGTGAAAAACTCACTTGCTCCAGTATCAGGATAGACATATTTCGATACATCAAATAAGAATTCTTGAGGAGTTTCACATATTGTCTCATTTAAAAGATTTCTCCTCCACAGGCTTATCTTTATCACATTTGATTCGTTGTATCTTGGGTTACTCATCTCATCTGCAGCAGAATTTCTTAAAAACTCTACCATGCCTGATGGGAGCCCCAGAGCAAAAATTCTCTTTTTTCCAGACATAGGAGATTCAACTAAATAGTTCATCTGGCAAAGAGTTCCAAGACACATTGCCTGATTTGGCTCTACAGATTTAAGTGTGGGCAAATACGGATATTTGGAACTTACATTTGAAATTGATGCTTCTAGATATCTAGATAGTGTGACCTGATCTCTTGTCAGCGAAGCAGAAACTATCTCAGATAAATTTCCAGCAGAGTTAATATCACTTAGCTGCTCAGTTATTGATGTCTCAGATAGCCCTCCAGAAAATGTTGATAAAATTTCATCAATAATCTCCCTAACCCTGTCGGATATTTCAGTTAAGAAATAAAGAGAATTCCATGCTAATACATCATACTCTAGCTGCGGTCTGTAATACGTCCAAAATAAATTTATTGATTCTTCAATTGATTCAGAATACCCACTTCCAGTATTGTAATTCCAGCTTTCATCATCTTTAGAACTATATGCCTGTCCTGTTAGCCCCCAATCGCTAGAATCAGGTAAGTCTTTTAAGTCATTTGCGTCATTTAGGCCGGCGATAGCTCTCTTGCTTAATGACCATCGAGTTTGATACCATGTATCATATGATGTACTGGCATGCTCACCAGGAACCCATATTGCAAACTTTTGAGTCTGCTGCATAACTACTAGGGCAAACAAATAGCACATTACGAGCCTCCCTTGACGTCCTATGCCGAGATCATTTGTTACCAATCCCTCCCAAACAGAATTTTGATTAAGCTCGCCCTCAACGCCTAAGCCGTCTGCAGTTGCAACCTCCCAGTATTCCAGAGCTCTCCCTATTGAATCACTCAGAGCAGGTATCAGAGTAGAACCGCCGTCTTCGTCAGTTTGTGTCCATGTAAGATCACTTCCGCTATACCAATACTCAAACCACGAACCGTCATAATCAGTTCCGAGTTCTAATCCTGGATGTAACAGTTGAATGGTAGCCGTATTGCCTTCACCACTTACTTGTTCACTATAGGTTGAGTCAGAGTCTTCAAACGCAAATGCATCATCATCATATCCATATCCGTATTTTGTTAACTTTCCACTACTACCCGGAGCCATCTGAAAGAAGTCTTGCGTAAGAGCGAGTAAGTCCTCACCTATGTCGCGTAAATCTCCAGTCTCCTTCGCTGGAAAATCATCATCTCCCTTCATTGTGTTATCTCTTGCTAGTAAATATTTTAGCCCCGCCCACGCACATGCCGGATCATTCGCCGCGGCTGCAAACCAAAGCAACTGTCCAGCTTCTCCAAAGCAGTTACATGAGGACCATTCCATGTCTACTAAGTACGTCGTATGGAGTGTTTTAGTAAATTCCTCAAATACTCTCTGAACTAAGGCTGCTGAATTGCTTGTCGAGCCAGAGTCTGATCCTATGCCAACAGGTGATAGACTGGGAACTGTCGGAGAGGACTTACCGTCCTGACCAATGGGTATTGCGGTGAAGTCGCCACCACTGTCGTCGGCATTAGGATTCATCGATGCTCCTGTTCCATATGCAAGAGAATTTTCTGGTGCTCCTGAGCCAGACCCCTTATTTGGTGTTAGCGCCGCGTCTAAAAATGACGTTAAGTCTGTTGTTAGCTTGTCAAGGTTTTCAGAAAATTCAGTCATTTTTTCTAAACTATCTGAAATTGAGCCGCCTGCTAGAAACTCACTTAGGTAATATTCCATTCCGGGCTTTATCTGTCCGCCGCCGCCTGGTGTGTCACCGTTACCCTTATTAAATGTTGCTACGTCAAACGTTGATTTTCTTGGCCTTAGGGCTTCTATTCCAAGCATATTCCCTGAATCTACGTGAATTTCTGCAAGATTTTTTATTTGTTCAAAAGGATTCCATCCTATTAAATTTTCTAACCTATCTTCAATATCGCTGCCTTCCGTCGCTGGAGATTTACTACTTTTCATCTGGCAATGATTTATAAAGTCTCTAGCTACTACATAAAATAATTTTGGATCCTGCTGATCAACAAGTCGGTCCCAGAGATCGAAAAAATCACCTTTAGTAAACATATTTGATCCAGAACTGTCGTCGTCCATCTTCGGTGTTCCGACATGGGCATGTTGTGATTCGTACAAACCGGCACTGCCGATGGTAGCGTCATAGCTATATTTTCTACTATAATTTTCAAGCTCTGACGTGTCTATTTTTCCTAGCTGCTTTAAAACATCATATCCGCCCGAATATTCATTTTTATTAACTCCAAGGATTTCACCAGCTCCAAACACATTAGACTCTTTGGGTGAGAATCCCGACAAAGTATCTTGGGGGTACCCTGTTCTTCCAACAATGTCTGCCACAAGCTGCATAACCAGTGCTGTAGAAGAAGCATTGTCCCAATAAGCTTCAGGCATTCCCATAAAATCCTTTAAATATGACTCTAGGGATATATTTCCGGGCGCTTTATTAGATACAAAATCATCATCATATAAATCTAATCTATCTGCAATTGATCCTGCAGTTGTTGATGAATCAGCAGAGTTTTTATCCACGTAATTATTGATCTTTATGTCAACTGCAGATTTAAGCTCATAGACTGATAATGATGCTGCTAAAAATTCCAATACTGACGATGCCTTTGCCATGTCATCATAAAATGACTCAAGCAGAACAGCACTAGAATTTCCCCACATGGTTCCGAGTACTGCGACACCTGAATAGTTGGTTGCATCATGGTCATTCGGGTATAGTTCAGTTAGAGGAGTTTCTGGAGTTGCGCAGGTATAATTTGAATCACTAACATCTGCAGAAGAATTACAGAATGTATAAGTTTGTCCCAGTGTATTCGTCTGTAAAAACACACCAGGGTACCCGTCAGTCGAATGATCAGCGTATAAAAGTCCGCACTTTACTCTGAGAAAGTACATAGTCTCAGCATATCTCAGCTGTTTTAGCTGATTCTGCATGTCTATAAGCTCTCCTGCTCCGCTAGAATTATATACTACTTGGCCATCATCCTGAGAAGACTCAATCGAATCAGAAGAAAGGGGAGGCACAAATTCAAAAGATCCTAGTACTTCTGGCCGTAGTTGTGAAAATCCTCTGGAGACGAGAACAGATTCTAAAGTCTGGTCAGTATAAATTGAATAAAAATCATCACCAGCAGATATCTTAACTGAATCTGATGTATTTTGCGGCGCTATATTTGTGCTTATTTTACTAAGTCCGGGCGGAGTTCCAGCGGGTGACTGACCTGTCTCTGAGCTAGGCTGAATATACATTGAATTATTGCCTTGCGATGAATTGCTATTTACTGGCATCTAATTTCCCCTTCTGAAGCTCGTATTTCTATCAAGCATCATCGTTGTTCCAACTGATATCTCTTCTCCCGTCTTCCCGCCCAGGAAGACAGGCTTTATTGAATATTCAATTACTCCTACATAGTCTTTATTACTAAAATCAACAAATCTAAAACTATCAGAAACTACTCGATGACATGTGCCAGCAATATATTTTTCACCTTGCTTTTTAACTAGGACAATAAAAAAATCAACAAAATTTCTTGAAGTAGCTGACCCTGCTGATCTCCATCTAACTATTGGGCCCGCCCTTTTTCCCATAGAGACACTAACATTTTTAACTTTGATTGTCTCATACCCAGTAGAGACAAACTTGTCAATATAGTCTCCAGTTGAAAAATCAGCTAGTGAAACTAGAGAATTAGATGTAGGAACTGTCCCTCTTTCAAATGATTCTCGTGAAAAATTCTTAGAAGTCTTTACATCAATATAATCTAGCTGAAGCTGTGCCTTGTCTGCAACTGATTGTAGAGCTGCTAGATTATAATCAATGCGTAATTTTGCATACGTAGAAGGATTTCTAAGAAAAGTTGTGCTTCCCAGTACTGGTGACGGCTCTGTTCTGCTAGTTGCTGTCCTTGATATTGACTGAACAGCAACATCTGGTTGAACTAGGCATGGTGTGACTCTATACATGTATCTTTGTCCCATTATGGGACATAGAGCATCTGTTGTAATTCCATCATCTACTATTGTCTTCCCTGGCGGAAATGAACCCAAGTAAAATGTCTCTCCTGTTTCTGTATTAAATCTTTCAATATTAAAAAATATGAGATTTTGTAAACTAGATTTGACCTCGTTTATTTCACCTGTGTATAAACTAGATAACCCAGCAGCACTCAATGCTTCCATTATTTTATCTGTATCTGTTGGAGCTACATTGAAATCAATTGAAAATGAAATATTTATCGAGGAATTCAATCCAGATACCTCTGTTCTTAATGGAGGAGACTGTACTGGTGTAACTTTTATATCTCCCATTACTGTACTAACAAATTCCATAGGAGTAATAAAAGTTTCAAATCTTGACATGATAGATGTACGAGTCACACCTTCTCTTAAATATAGCCTAGCGCGATATTCATATAAGTGTCCCTCTTTTACAGATCTGTCTAGTGTTCGAAAAATTCCGCGTCCACCTTTGGACTTCAAAGATGCAGCACCGACTCCTACGTTTTGTATTGATAGATTGTTTTCGTCAACTTCGAGAGGTCCAAGAACTTTAGAAAAATTTCTCTCCTTGATTGTGAGATCTCTTCTCTCAAATACAACTCCAGTCGTATTTGAAGAAGCATTCTCGAGCTTTATCACTATTCCTTCATCATTGCAATAAGTTGATAGTGCCGCTCTGAATGGAACAAAAGGACCATTTTTCTTAACTGATGAAGAAAAATTTCCAAAAACTTTGCCTGTCTTAGATATTGGCACGACTCTCATAATTGTCATCTTATCTTCAACGTAGGGCAGGGTAAATGTTTCTGTAACTGGATATCTGATTGAATCACTGTATGTCGTACCTCCTTGACGAAACTGAACTCTCTTCATCTTTTTGAACTGTGAAGATTGCATGGGAAATGTTTCACTAACTTCCCTAATGTAGATGTCACAGCCGGCTATATTTGGATCTTCTTTTTTGAGACATATTCTAGCAGACTTCTTATTAGAATCAAACGAAAATGTTATATTTGACTCTACACCAGATATCGGTGCATAGTAATCGTCGACATTTTTTTCATGATCTATTTTTATAACCAGCGTTTGCGCAATTAACCCTTTGCTATCAATCACATCAAGCACAACGAAAAAGTTTTTCCTTCCTGCAAAATCAGACTTCTTCATGGTAACATTTACTGGAATTATTCTTACTCTATTTGGTTGCATTGTTGTAACTGCAACTGACGATCCTTTGGGAAGCTGTGCAACTGACTGCTTATCAGTAGAGGCATTATCACTAGTTGATGTTCCTATGGCTTGATATCTCAATGTTGACAGACACGAATCTTTAAAGTGAGTACCGGTGGTTATTGACTTTCTATAAAACGTTCCGCTTTTTCTGGGATCTGCAGGTGTTTCATCGTCTGTTGGAAAAAGGAGTGAAGGGGGATCAAATCCAAGGCTTACTGCTTTTTCATAATTGCCTCTAAATGATCTAGCGTTTAGAAGTTCACTATTAATTGAAGTTAGGGTTTTTTGAGAAAGCTGTTGATTACTTCCTAGATTTCTCATTTTTTTCGTATTTACTATCTTATTTGTAAGAATCGTTCCAAATAGTTCTCTATCATTTAACCTTTTTGCATTTCTTATCTTAAAGTTATTAAAGTTTTTAAATAGATCAATATTCTTCCTATAGAGAAGACCTTCCTTATCTGACGTAAACATCTGCGCTTCTATATCTCGATTTTTTGCAAACAAGGCGGCAACGATGCCTTTTGAATTCTTATTATCTAAATCATTAAAGAATGGATATCTTGTCTGCTTAAGGTCTTTTCTTATGCTAAATCTAACTCTTCCCAGATCACTATTAATTGCTTTTCTTAGATCTGCCATGAAATAAAATCTGTAGTCTATATAGTCTTCACTTATAATCTTGGGCTCTTGGGTCTGTGGATCGATAATAGATTCGTCTACAGGATAAATTCTGTCTATCATTGACTCATCAAATAATGGCTTTGATAATACAGAAAACTTTTTTAATTTTTTAATCTTCATCAGTCTAATATAATCGTAAAAATGTTAACAAATGTTGGAATACTGTAGCTATTTAAAAAGATTTTTCCAACAAAAAATACGTGCTTGTTTGGCCTGAGCTCATCACTCTCATCAAAAAATTCACCGTAATCAATAACGTCAAGCTTCTTAAATTTGAGCTTATTATCATCTACCTCGAAAATTTGCATCATAATATTGTTCGTCTCAGACGTATCAAGAAATGTCATAACAGATCTCTCTCTATCAACCTCTATCGATGTTACAGATAAATCTGATGTACTGTCAGATATTCCCGCTGAGCCTCCAATATCTGATGATATTCCTCCCTTTGTCCAGGGCAGGCTAGTAGTTGGAACTGATTGCCACGCATCAGGATCAATACCTTCACATCCGGGTCCATTAAGATGATTCATTATCTCTTCGAGCGTCATCTCTTGTTGAGACTCATTCAAGGGAGTATATGATCCAAGGAATACTTCCTCGCCGGCAGCTTCCCTTTCCTTCTCAGCTGTTAGATCAAAAGTTTCTGTGCTGGGCTCTACAACCATAGGAGGCATAAATTTGAAATTAGGAAAATGTGAAAGACGTTTGTCTAAGAATAGGCACTCAACAGAATCTATATTTATCACTGCATCTTCAGGATATGAATCAAATGGAAATGTATTAGAGACAAGGAATGAATGTGAGTTGGGACTAATCTTTAGCTCTCTTCTATCCGATAGTCCATTACTTGTTGACCCAAGTATATAATTTTCCTTGAAGTTATTAATTGATCCTGTTATAAGGCCCTCTGATAGGCTGGCAAAGTCGCTTGAACCAGAGACAAATGTTAAAGTATTAACATCAGATGACTCTGAGTCCTCCTTAAACAACTCATCACCAACGATTGTCATGTCTGGAGATGTGGGATATCCAAGAAGCGCTCCTGAATCATCTGTCTCAAATGTTATAAAGTCCTGCTTCTTTGCTCCGGGCGTTTCAAAATAGATTCGCATATTCGCGTCATCTGTGGCATTAACCTCATCTGCCTGGTAATAAGTCGTAGCATCAGTTAGAGATGCAAATTCTATCTTTAGTCCGCCAGTTGCTATCTGGCTTCGACCAATTTGAGTTACAATTGCATCTATTACTCGTGACTTACTATCTAGAATTCCAGCCATTAATATCTCCGCCTATCATAACTATTATAAAGCAAAATTATCATTATGCTATCTTTTCAATTGAGACTGTTACTGCAAATTGATTAGTAGCCAGCGTGCCAGTAGTCAGCTTGTCGTTAACGGAGTTCTCATTTGTAGTACTGACATGAAGTGACATAATACCGCCGGTGAATATTGCTATTCCCGTTATCTGAAACATTGAGTTGAAGCCATGGGGCATGATAGAGTTGCCAGTCGTAGCAAATTCCGCGATTGATCCCTGGTCAGTTCGCTTCAGAGAGGCTGAAAATGTACTATTGCCTGATTGGTTTTGATTATCATGTGTAGCATCAATTGTTGCTGTGACCTTATATGTCCCTGCATTATTTATTGTTATCTCACCGCCCAGAAGTGTGGCGGCGAGTGTGATATTACTACCCTGGTTGACTTCAAGCACACACCCCTCTGCGATGGGTGTATAGTTGGGGGCGCCAGTATTCATCTTTGTCGTGA
>Ga0209128_1000291_pt1 | contig 37337 bp, 32 predicted proteins | sample ETNvirnome_6_100_FD_184072 | JGI IMG/M metagenome (GOLD analysis project Ga0209128, IMG submission 184072) | Marine viral communities from the Pacific Ocean - ETNP_6_100 (SPAdes) (version 2) | ecosystem: Environmental > Aquatic > Marine > Oceanic | place: Pacific Ocean | collected 2013-06-19
CGCACAAGCATCGCCCTTCCTCACCGTCAAAAAACCAATAAACAATATTTAAAACAACAAGTTAATTAACATGCCAATGCATTTCAAATCTTCTCTATCACACCCATTAACGCCATTCTGTGCCCTTCATTGCCAAAACGTTGGCACATACCGTGACTTTTCTGTGTCCTGTTTTCTACCAAATTTGACCTCTGGTCACCGCGCACTACGGACTCCTTTAATTGATTCGGCTACGCGTAGAACGCCAGCAGTACCTATGCAAAAAAACACAGCTCCATACGCGCCACCTGCCCTTATCGCCACCGTGCTAAACTGTCCTGTGTTTCATCGGTTCAGCATTGGAGGCCAGCATGCCAGCTTCTCATCGTCGTAAGCTGCCTATAGGCATTCAAACTTTTTCGGATATCCGAGAAGGCGGCTATTACTACGTCGACAAAACGCCGTTCATTGAAAAGCTGGCGAACCAAAACAAATACTATTTTCTCTCCCGCCCGCGTCGCTTTGGCAAAAGCCTGCTGCTAGATACCCTGGGCTGCCTATTTGAAGGCCGCGAAGCGCTATTTTACGGGTTATATATTCACGACAAGTGGGACTGGCAGCAGCGATACCCGGTGGTGCGTTTAAGCTTTGGCAATGGAGTGGCGGCTGACAGAGAGGACCTAGATGCGAACATTCGATATCAGTTGCAGCAGCAGCGTGCACGTCTGCAGATTACGTCGACGCCTCCTAAGCGTATTGCGGACGACTTTGCTAGCTTGATTGAGCAAGCGCATCGTGTTCAAGGTCAACGCGTAGTAGTGCTGATCGACGAGTACGATAAACCCATCCTTGATAATATTCTCGATAGCGATAGGGCGCGCGAACTGCGCGAAGGTCTGAAAAACCTCTATAGCGTGCTGAAAGATGCCGACCCCCACCTGCACTTTGTACTGCTGACCGGCGTTTCCAAGTTCAGCAAAGTCAGCCTGTTTTCAGGGCTGAACAATCTGCGCGATATCACACTCTCATCTGACTATGCCGCTATCTGTGGCTATACCGACCACGATGTGGACACGGTGTTTGCGCCTGAACTGCCTGGGCTTGACCGTGACGAGATTCGCCGCTGGTACAACGGCTATCGCTGGGGCGGGCAAGACGTGCCCAGCGTTTACAACCCGTTTGATGTATTGCTCTTGTTAGAAGAGCGGAAATTCACCCCTTACTGGTTTGAAAGCGCTACCCCTACGTTTTTAGTAGAACTGCTAAAAAAACGCGGTGTGTTCACTCCTGCCTTGAGCCAACTGCAAACAGAAGCCGAATTGTTAGGCCGCTTTGATGTCGACCATATCGCCACCGAAGCGCTCTTGTTCCAAACGGGCTACCTGACCGCGCATGCTGTCGAGGAGCCGATGACCGGTTATTGGCTCTACACCTTGGGCTACCCCAACCTTGAGGTGGAAACCAGCCTTAACCAAGCGTTGCTACCTGTGCTGGGCGTGCCAGCGCCTCCTCGGGAGCGGCTCACGCTGTTTCGCACCTTGCAAGCGCACGACTTGTCAGGCCTGGAAACCCACCTCAAAGCGCTTTATGCCGGTTTACCCCACGACTGGTACCGCAACAACCCTATCGCCCAATATGAAGGACATTATGCGAGCGTCTTTTACAGCCACTTCGCCGCACTGGGCGTGAATGTGACAGTAGAAGATGCCAGCCACCACGGCAAAGTGGATATGAGCGTCGATTTTGGCGGCCATGTTTACCTGTTTGAGTTTAAAGTGGTGGAACAGCTACCCGAAGGAAAAGCGCTGGAACAAATCAAAGCTAAAGGCTACGCCGACAAGCACCGTGCCAGCGGCAAACCAATTCACTTGATAGGCGTGGAGTTCTCCAGCGTACAGCGGCAGATCGTAGCGTTTGAAGTGGAGACGCTATAGCGCACAGCTACTCATCACAAGCCTCTGTTTAAGCTCGACAAAAAACCGGCCCCAAGGGCCGGTTCACGCTGTTATATTGCCGATCTCTATAAACACGATGGGATTAGCCTTTTAAACGCGCCAACACCTTCGCTTTAGACGCCTTTTCGCGCTCAGCATAAAGCGCCAACTCATCGGTCACCTGGGCGCCCAGCGCCGCTTCAAAGGCATCGCGATTAGCATTGCCGGCATAGGCTTCGCTCTCTGCACCGCCCAAGTTCGACTGGAAAATCCCCGCTGCGCTCACTGGCAGAAAGTCTTCATACGTGATCGGCTGCGCTTCCACTAAGCGCTGGGCGATTAACGCATCCATATCGGCATTGCCAATATCACCCGCGGCCTGGCCTTTCTCGGTCAGATGATAGTGAAAATACGCTAACCCCTCACGGCGCATGGCTTCGTCGTTATCAGGGAGCTTGGCAAAGACGTTTTGCATAACCGTTTGGTGTGCATCGTTATCCAAGCCTGCGGTTTGCTTGCGGCCTTTAGTAAGCAACTGGTCATAAAGTGCACGGCCTTTCGGTGTTAGCGCCACTCCACGCTGCTCAATTTCGCCAAAGCGAGCGGTGTGAGTACCTTGCGCGTCGCCGGCAAAGCGGATTGATTCTTCCAATGCTTTAAAGCTGGTCTGGCGCAGCAAAATGGGGCATTCACGACGCGGCGGCCCTTCAATGACGGCTTTGGGGTTCATACCCATCTCCGGCATGCGGCGCTGTGCTTCGTCGATATCCAAAGTACGCGGCGTCAGGTGATTGATATGCGGCCCACGGAAGCACACCACATCGGCAATCAAACGGTGCTCATCATGGAGCGCCTGATAAGTTTCCAGATCGACCGTCGCATCCTGGTGCCAACGGAAGGTTTCCAGCGCTTCTTTGACGAATTGGTCGGCCTCTTCGCTGGTTAAGCCACCTTGGGTTTCATGACGCTCAATAAGTTCGCGCGCCCCTGGGGTGAAGATATCGCGCTTGGCTAGAATCTCTTCCGAACGCTGGCGCAGAGCCTCACTTTCAATCAGTTCTAAACGCAGTAACGAGGTAAAAACACGGAAAGGGTTCATCGCCAGCGCATCGTCGTCGATAGGCCGGAAGGCGGTTGAATGAACCGGCACGCCCGCTTCTGAAAGGTCGTAATAACCCACCGGATACATACCCATCACAGCAAACAGGCGGCGCAGCATGGAAAGCTCTGCAGCAGTTCCCACACGAATAGCCCCGTGGCGTTCTACGCTCAAACGGGCCAACTCACCCTGCGCTTCCAGGCGGCGATGCAGTTCAGGCTGTTGACTAAGTGTTTCTTGGTTAACGCGCTCGACAAGTTCAAGCAGCGTGCCGTACTGCGGCACTTCGGCTTGATACATGGCCGACATTGCCTTAGAGAAACGGTCACGCACTTCGTTGGTTGAAAGAAGGCTCGGCTGAGTCATTTCGTTGCTCTCTCTTGCATATTGTTGGGATAAGGATGAGACACCGGCGTCAATAGCGCCAACAGCGCCTGAAGCGGGTGGTGTAATGTTTGCGCTGAGTAGCGTTTCACCTGGCTACGGCAGGAGTAGCCGGTGGCGAGCAGCTTGCCCGTGTTTTCGTCGGCTTCCACCTGGGGCTGCCAGGATTGGGCATAAATGGTTTTGGAAGTTGCGACGTTACGGGTTTCATGCCCGTAAGTGCCCGACATGCCGCAACACCCTGTGGTGGCTAACGCCAGCTCTAAACCAAATGCCGCAAACACCTGCTGCCAGGCTTTGGGGCTGCCTGGGGCGTTGGTCTTTTCGGTGCAGTGGGACAGCAGCTTAAAGCCAGGGTCGGTTAGGTTCAGTGGGTGAGGCGCTAGCGTATTCATACGCGTGGCCAGCCACTCTTGCAGCATCAGCACGTTGGGCACTTGTTCGGCCCCCAGGGCTTTGATGTACTCTTGGCGGTAGGTCAGCGTTATGGCGGGGTCGATCCCCACCATGGGTACGTCGAACTCTGCCAGCGCCCGCAGGCGCTTGGCCTGTTTTTCCGCCGTGCGCTCAAAGGCGCCTAAAAAGCCCTGCACTTGCAGCGGTTTGCCGTTGGCAGAAAATGGCATCACGAACACCCGCAGATTCAGTCGCGACAGCAGTTCCACCACGTCCATCACCAGTTTGGCTTCAAAGTGGCTGGTGAAGGCATCCTGGACAATGATCACGCTGTTGGCACGCTGCTGGTCAGTCAGCAGTGCAAGCGAGGTGGGTGTAGCTTCAGCCACGCCCCAGGCACGCAGCTGCTTTTTCACGCTGGCGCGGGAAAGCAGCGGGGAGTCGCTCATTCCCAGCCCTTTACGCATCAGGCTATCGACCCAGCGCTGGCTGAGTAGGGCGTTATACAGCGGCGCTACCTTGGCAAGCGTGGGCAGCATAAACTCAGTGCCACCGATGATGTAATCGCGCAGCGGGCGTAAATAGCGGCCGTGGTAGACCTCTAAAAACTGCGAACGGAACTGTGGCACGTTGACCTTAATCGGGCACTGGCCAGCGCAAGATTTACACGCCAAGCAGCCCGCCATGGCGTCGTAAACTTGATGAGAATAGTCGTGATGTTGCTTGCGGCTAAGCGTATTGGCAACGCGCAGCGGAAAGCTTTTGATAAAGCCCCAGCCGTTTTCGGCTTTCTTTTTGCGCGACTCTTCCACTACATCGATACCAGCCTGGGACTGCAGACGCAGCCACTCACGCATTAAGCTGGCACGGCCTTTAGGCGAATGCACACGGTCGCGGGTAGCCTTCCAGGAAGGGCACATGGGGTCATCAGCATCGTAGTTGTAGCAGGCGCCATTGCCGTTGCAGTACACCGCTGCATCGTAGGCCTGCCACGTCCGCTCATCAATGGTGCGATCCAACTGGCCGCGCAGGGTGACGCCATCAATCGTTAATAGCTCAGGGTCACTGTCTTTGGCGATTAATGCGCGGCCTTCAGCGGGCGATGCAATCTTGCCGGGGTTTAGCTGGTTATGCGGATCAAACGCGGCTTTAACGCGCTGTAGGCTGGGATACAGCTCGCCAAAGAATTTGGGGCCGTACTCCGAGCGCACGCCTTTGCCATGCTCGCCCCATAACAGCCCGCCGTATTTCTGGGTCAGGTCAGCCACTTGATCAGAAATCTCACGAATCAGTTTTTCCTGTTCGGGATCTTTCATATCCAGCGCCGGGCGCACGTGCAGCACCCCCGCATCGACATGGCCAAACATACCGTAGGAGAGTTTGCGGGCATCCAGTGCGGCGCGAAACTCACTAATAAAGTCAGCCAAGTGCTCTGGTGGTACAGCGGTATCTTCGACAAACGCAAGTGGGCGCTTTTCGCCCTGCACATTGCCCAGCAAGCCCACCGAGCGTTTGCGCATGGCGTAAACTTTTTGGATTTGCGGACGGCCTTCCGCCAGGGTATAGCCTAAACGCTCTACCGTGGGGTCTTGGCTCAAATGATCCGTGAACGCCTGCACCCGTTCTGCCAAGCCTTCAGGATCATCGTCATTAAACTCGATCAGGTTAATGCCACGAATTGGCGTGCTGCCGGTGGCGGGGAAAAACGTCGCCACGCTGTCCCAGACAAAGTCCTCCATGGCCAGCTGCAGCACGGTGTCGTCGATGGTTTCAATCGAAGTGGGGCGCGCGCTGGTCGTCATCAATGCCTTGGCATCGCGCAGCGCGTCCATAAAGCTGGCGTAACGCACATTGACCAAGGTGGCGTGCTTGGGAATCGGCAGCACATTGAGTACCGCTTCATTCAAAAAACCCAGCGTGCCTTCCGAGCCACACAGCAGGCTGTTCAGGTTCAGTTGGCCTTCTGCTTCCCGCAAATGCGCCAGATCGTAGCCGGTTAAGCAGCGGTTGAGCGGCGGAAATTTCGCCTCAATCAGCCCGCGATGTTGGTCGATAATCTCAGCCGCGGTGGTATGCACCTGGCCGAGCATGCCGGGTTGAGCAACGGCCTGCTGCTCCTCGTCCGCGCTAAGCGGGCGGCTATGCAGATGCTGACCTCCCAGCAAAATCGTATCCAGCTCCAGCACATGGTCACGGGTTTTACCGTATTCGCAGCTGCCCTGGCCGCTGGCATCGGTGGAGATCATGCCGCCGATGGTGGCGCGGTTAGAGGTGGATAGCTCCGGGGCAAAAAACAGCCCATGAGGCTTCAGCGCCGCGTTGAGTTGATCCTTCACCACGCCCGCCTGAACGCGTACCCGCCGTGCCTCTACATCGATCTCGAGGATCTGGTTCATATGGCGGGAAACGTCCACCACGATACCGTCGGTCAACGACTGGCCGTTGGTACCGGTGCCGCCGCCCCGAGGGGTGAGCACGACATCGCGGTGGGGCAGCTCGGCAGCCAGCTTGGCAAGGCGTTCCAGGTCTTCCGCATGCTTAGGAAACACCGCCGCTTGGGGCAAGCGCTGATAAATCGAGTTATCCGTTGCCAGCACGGTGCGGTTGGCATCGTCCGGGGCAATCTCGCCTTCGAAGCCACAGGCGCGCAAGGCGTCGAGAAACGCCACATAGCCACTTCGCACTGCCACTTCGCTGACCATTGCGATCATGCCTTGAGCGTCTCCAGCGCCTGCTCGATGAGCCCTAGCCCTTCTGCCATGACGTCTGGTTCAGTGGTCAATGGCGGCAATAAGCGTAAGACATTACGCTTGCGGCCACTGGGCATTAGCAAAACGCCAGCATCGCGCCCCGCGGCCAATAGATTAGCTAAGTGCTCTCCCCCCGTGGCATTGTCGGTATCTTCAAAGACGATACCGCGCATCGCGCCAACACCGGTCATGGCTCCTAGCATGGGAAAACGCTCGCTGGCCTTCCAGCGCTGGTAAGCATTTACAATCGCCGCTTCTTGGGCATTGCCCCATTCGCTTAGCGCCTCGTCTTGCATGATATCCATCACTGCCAATGCAGCTGCACACGCAACCGCATTGCCTGAATAGGTGCCTCCCAACGCGCCTTTGGGTAAGGCATCCATTAACTCTTTACGCCCTACCAAAGCGGCCAGAGGAAGACCTGAGGCAATGCTTTTTCCTAACAGAATCAGGTCGGGCTCGATACCTAGGTGACTGAAGCCAAAGCGTTTACCGGTTCGTCCGAAGCCTGATTGGATTTCGTCACAAATCAATAAAATACCGTGCTGATCGCAGATTGCCCGCAGCGCTTTAGCAAACTGGGGGCAAAGTAAGCGAAAACCGCCTTCCCCTTGAATGGGTTCAACGACGACACACGCCACTTCACTGGGAGCAATTTCTACGTCAAATACACGCTCTAGGGCCGCCAGCGACTGCTCGGCGGATATCCCACTATCCTGGCTGGGAAACGGCAGGTGATAAACCGGGCCAGGCAACGCGCCTAAACCGGCTTTGTAGGGCTTAACTTTGCCGTTCAAATTGAGCGCGGCCAAGGTGCGGCCATGGAAAGCATCGTCAAAGGCAATCACGCCCTGGCGACCCGTGACACCACGGGCAACTTTCAGAGCATTTTCTGTCGCTTCCGCACCACTGTTCGTCAGCATGCATCCCAGCGGATAAGAAACCGGCACAAACTGGTCAAGTCGCTCTACGACAGAGAGGTAGCCACGGTGCGGCAAGGCATTAAACGCTGAGTGCATGAGGGTATCGACCTGAGCCTTGACGGCCTCGACCACCGCTGGATGGCCATGCCCCAAGTTAAGCACACCAATACCGCCAATAAAGTCGATATAACGCTGTCCCGCTTCATCCCATACCTCTGCATTACGCCCTTTAGTAATGCAAACGGGATGGAGGATGCCTAATGCACTGCTGACGTTGGGAAGGTCCATCGTCGAAAACGCTCCTGAAATGACTATGTGTTCCCTTATCAAACAGGTTCATATGGCAGATCACAAACGAAAAAAAACGCTAAATACATGCCAAGCAGGAATGCATTAGGTGTGAACACATGATCAGAAGCATAATCATCCGCCGCTCAGCATAGCCCACTCATTGCTAGCACATATTCCACCAGGAATACTATAAAAAGAAAACGTCGCGCCGGCCATGCAGATAAAAAGCACAAATCACTGGTTACTTAAGGATTTCTTAAAAGCCTTTGGTATGACAAAATGGAATGCGTACACAACTTAATTTCTTTTGTCTGTCGGGCTGCATACGTGAACAATAGTCAGCTATTTTTTCGCGCCATTTTCACTGATCGATCCCCAGACGGTCGGATTGCGAGAATTGCTAAGCAGAATTTTATTATAAATAATTTAATTAGCAGGAGTTAACATGGAAAACATTACTTCTAAAGTGCTATGCGGCGTAGGTGCGACTCTTCTGTTGGCGGGTTGTGGTGGCGACAGCAAATCTAATATCGCTATTGGCCCCCCTGCCAGTACCACTCAAGGCGTTTCCCAACTACTTTTTGATGCCTACGGTATTGGTAGCGATAAGTACAATACCTATCAAGAAGGGTTTGGTGCTGCACTCGATGGTGTGCAAGATGGCAACATCGATATTTCTATCGGTATTCTTGGTTTACCTTCTGGCAGTATCGAGAACTTACAAGCCTCGAGCGGCGATGCGCGCCTAATTAGTTTAAGCGATGACGCTATCAACTATATTGAAGAGAATAGTGCCTATAAGCGCTTTACGATTCCCGCTAATAGTTATGCGTTCCAAAGCGAAGATGTAAACACTATTACGGCTTATGCCATTTTAGTTGGTAACACAAATACTATTGATGAAGACCTGGGTTATGAACTAGCGCGTTTAATGCATGAACATGCTGAAGAAAACACGCACTCCCAATCTGCGTTCATTACCCTTGAAAATGCACTCAATGGTTCAGAAGGTCTCCCCATTCACCCCGGTGCTAAAAAATATTACGAAGAGCAAGGCCTCACCGTAAATAACCCGGTTGCGGAGCTTGGCGAAACTGAAGCCAAAGAAGAGTTTATTTTAGGTACCGGTAGCCAAGGCGGAACTTACTACCCTCTAGGCGGTGAGATGGCCACCATTTGGAACCGTTACCTGGAAAACTATAACTTCACGAATATTGAAACTGGCGCTTCAATCGAAAACTTAGTGAGCATTCGTGATAACGGTATGGATCTCGGGATGACCGTACACGCACCGGCACAAGATGCCGTTGCCGGACGCGGAGAGTTCGAAAGTGGCGCGATTGATAACGTTGCCTTTATCGGACACATTTACCCTGAAGTCATTCAGATTGTGACCCGTGAACGCTCCAATATTGACAGCCTAAGTGATCTAACCGATTGATGTTCCCCTTTCGCCGCTGGCTAAGCCAGCGGCGTTATATGTATGAGGTTTAATCGTGGATAAAAAAAAACTCCTGACGAAGCAGCGCTTTTAGAAAAGTATGATCGTGAGTCACAAGTACGTTCTGCACTACAGCTAGGCAAGTGGGGTTGGCTGATCACCCTAATGGGTGTATCACTGACTTGCTTTCATCTCTATACCGGTTATTTTGGTACGCTACCGTCACAGCAGCAAGGTGCCGTCCACTTAGGGCTTGCCTTGGGGATGATCTTTATCTTATTCCCTGCAACGCGCGGTGCGGGCAGGCGTAATGGCGTGCCGTGGTACGACGTAATACTCGCCTTCGTAGCCACCTTTGCCGCCTACTATAAAATCCTATTTTATGAAGAAGTTCTGCGTGCAAGGGTTACGGGCTATTCAGCCGTTGACCTAACGATTGCCGCACTCGGCGTACTGTTTGTACTAGAAGCAACTCGCCGTACTGTTGGTATGCCAATTGTTGTCATGGCTACGTTGGCAATTCTCTATGCGCTGTTTGGTAACTTGATCCCTAGCCCTTTGCTTTCTCATCCCGGCTTCTCTCTTGAGCAGGTGTCTCCCTACTTATGGTTTAGGGAAAGCGGCGTTTTTGGTACGCCCCTGCAAATATCGGCGCGCTTTATCTTCTTGTTCTTGTTTTTCGGCGTTGTTCTGATGCATACCGGCGTAGGCCGATTCTTTAATGACTTAGCCTTTGCGTTAACCGGGCGCTTTACGGGTGGGGCTGGCAAAGCCGCCGTTATAGCAAGCTCGCTTCAGGGTATGATTTCGGGAAGCTCTATCGGCAACACCGTGGCTTCTGGCTCTTTCACCATTCCTATGATGAAAAATGCCCGCTTCAAGCCCGAGGTAGCAGGAGCCGTCGAAGCGTCAGCCTCTACCGGCGGGCAGATCATGCCGCCCTTAATGGGTGCTGCGGCTTTTATCATGGTGGAGTACGTGGGCGTCTCTTACCGCGAAATCATGTTCTCGGCGCTGATTCCCGCCATTCTCTATTTTGCGGGTATTTTTATCGGGGTGCATTTCGAAGCCAAACGTCATCGCATTCTCGGCCTTCCTAAAGATCAATTGCCCAGCAAGCGTAAGCTGATACTGTCAAAAGGCTACATGTTGCTGCCTTTGCTCGTCATTATTACGACTATTAGCGTTGGCTTTACCGCTCAACGGGCAGCGCTACTGGGTATCGCATGTGCGTTTGCTGTCAGTTTGGCTCGCAAAGAAACACGCCCTTCGTTAAAAGATATATTGGTTATTTTTGAAAAAGGGGCGCGCGTGGCACTGCCAGTGATCGCAGCGGTCGCTTGCGCAGGCATTATCGCTGGCGTGGTAGGCATGACAGGAATGGGGTCAAAATTTGCTGCTGGCATTATTAGCTTAGCTGACGGCGTCTTGATACTTGCGCTGTTGTTCACAATGATTGCCTGTATTGTCTTGGGCATGGGATTACCCACAACAGCAAACTATGTGGTCACCGCCACCATTGCCGCACCAGCACTGATTAATGAGTTCGGCCTTCCGCCAATGGCAGTACATTTGTTTGTCTTTTATTTCGGCATCATCGCCGATATTACACCTCCCGTGTGTTTAGCCGCGTTTGCGGGTGCAGGCATTGCACAAGCCAACCCGATGAAGACCGGCTTTACGGCGGTTAAATTGGCGATTGGTGCGTTTATTATTCCTTATGCCTTCATTTATAATCCTGTGCTGGTATTAGTCGAACCTACGCTGCTAGGTCTTTTAAGCGCGCTGTTCTTTTCACTCGTAGGGATTATGGGCGTCAGCAGCGCACTACTCGGTTACTTTGTGCGTGATTCCTTCTTCGGGGAGCGTCTGGTACTGTTAGTCGCAGGGCTTGCCATGGTGGTTCCCGAGTTGCTAACCAGCGGTTTAGGCTTGCTTGCCATGGTGACAGTAGGCTGGCTTCAGTCGCGCCGACCTGATAAATCCCAGGAGGCTGCAACGCTCGCCCAATGAGCCATTATAAAAGCCTAGCTTCCCCCTGGCGCTTAGTCGCCGGGGCGGCTTTCAGGTCATCAGGAGCGCCAGGTTTGGCATCACGCAATCTTCCTTCTACGGCGGCTATGCAATGCTTTGAAGCAGCCGCACGCCATATGAGTTTTACTCGCGCAGCAGACGAGCTAAACCTCACCCAAAGTGCTGTCAGCAAACAAGTCGCGCACCTCGAAGCCACCTTGCAACACAAGCTATTTCGTCGCGTGCGACGTAGCCTGCTGCTAACCCCAGAAGGGGCCATTTTTTTAAGTGACGTACGCAAAGTGCTCACTCAAATTGAGATGTCGACGCAAGCGATAATGACCTACAGCGGTAATAGCGAGGTTCTTAAAATCGCCACCTTACCTAGCTTCGGTAGCCGCTGGTTGGCCAATAAGTTGCCCACCTTTTTAGCCGCCAATCCAGGCATTAGTTTGGAGTTTCATGACCGCGTAAAAGATTTCGATCTTGAGCAGCAAGATATCGATATTGCTCTGTTTTATGGGCATGGCAGTTGGCCAAGCCTTGCTTGTCATAAGCTTATTGATGAGGATATGGTCGCGGTTGCCTCCCCTGAATTACTCGCTCGGCACCCCATCCAGTCAGTGGATGACTTAACACAACTACCGCTACTTCACCTCTCGACACGCCCTGACGCATGGCACCATTGGTTTGCAAACCAAGAGATCATCACTGACCGTAGCTATCATGGCACCCGCTTTGAGACCTTTCCTATGCTGGTGCGAACGGCAATGGCAGGCGGTGGGGTCGCACTGGTTCCTCACTTCACCGTCGATGAAGAACTAGAAAGTGGCCGACTAACAGTTGCTTGGCCATATCGGCTATTCAGTGAGAATGCTTATTATCTTGTCTACCCTGAACACTTGGGGGAACTCGCTAAGGTACGGCGTTTTGTAGAACACATTACCCAGCTCAGTGACTTTCACTGACGTAACACGGCGCACTGCTAGTTTATAGTTAAACAACTAATAATTGCTTTGTGCCAAACAACTACTTCATTCCCCCCATTAAAAGCTTAACGCGATTAATATTTTTATACGCTTGATCTTTATAAAAGCATTGAGAAACTATCGGGCAGAAGCACAAACGAAGAGAACATCTTCTTACTTCACACTTCAAGCACACAGGGGCTATGAATCTCAACACGATGACTGAACGCTACCAGGTGCATCTGTGTGAAGACTGCTTCTTCCGCACCCTGGCTTACTTTAAGCAGAAACGTGGTGTGCAAAACTTATTCAGTGAAGAGTGTGATACTGAAGTGAAGGCAGGCGAACGTGGGATGATCGCTACAACGTCGCATCACGGTAGCTCAATCAATTGGAAGCAACAGGCCTCGATGGATGGATTGATAAGCCTCGCAGTGGTCTCACGCCTGTTTTGGACGAGAGCGATCATCAAAGATTGCAGGAACTCACCGCCAAACAGCCTTACCAGACTCGGTCCTTGCAGGCTAGTTTTAAAGAAGAGACGGGGAAGAACGTCAGCATGGTAGCCCTTCGCCGAGCGTTGAACAAAATATCTTCAGACTCAAGCCTATCCGACACTCACTGCACTGCGTGACGAGACGGTTTTCCGAAACATCCAAGGCCTCATCAATTCACTCCAGCGGCAGTACCAGGGTGAGCACGAGTTCTATTATTTTGACGACTCAGGGTTTTCACAATCTTCATCGGTACCCTATATATGGGGCCACATTGGGCAACCTTGCAATGTAACCGCCTACTCACGCAGCTGCTAGCTGAACGTATGAGGGTTTCTCGACCGTGCAGGGAAATTGATCGAAGGATACGCACATCTCTATGGAATCTCCATAGAGATGTCAAAGGTGAAAACTGCTGAGTCACAACTTCATTTTACGCTGCTGATCGGTCATATTGGCGGTTGTGGAGTTCACACGACCTTATTTCTACCTTACCTTATTGCCAGCAAGCAGGTGATGTAAGCAACACCACTGATTAGCCTCATCGCCTCAATCGGCGGCGAGTAAATAAAGTAGCTTTTGTGCGAACAGCACAGGCGCCTCCACCGATGGCACATGGCCAACACCTTCAAAAACCTCCAGCGACGCGCCATCAAGTTCTGCCGCCAGGGCTTCTAGCGTCGCGGGCGGGGTGGCCATATCCTCACTGCCACCAAATAGCTGCACTTTGACTTTCTTAGAAGCTAGTTTTCCGGTGAACGTATCGCGGCCCAGCATTTCACACAGCTGGGCGTAGGACTCATCGTCGCCACGGCCCATCTGGGTGCACCAGCCCGTTTTCAGCGCCAGGCTTGCCTCAAACGCTTTTGGTGCAAACCAGCGCGGCACAATCTCTTCAGACATCGCCGCCAGGCCTTCCTGGCGCACGCGGCCTGCGCGGGTGTTCCATTGATCCGGGTTGCCGGTCACTGCGCCAGTGTTGGTCAGCGTAGCGGAGAGCAGGCGGTCGCTATGCTCTGCAATCAACTGCTGACCGACGACACCGCCAATGGACGTACCGGCAAAGTGAAAGCGCTCAGCGCCCGCCAGTTCTGCCAATGCCAGAGCCTCAGCGGCTAAATCAGCGGGCGTGATCTGCTCGCCGCTAACCGCCTGGCTAGCGCCGTGGCCGGGAAGATCCCAGGTCAGTACTCGATAGCGAGACAGAAGCAGGGGGATAATGTCGTCCCATACCGCCTGACTCATGCCCAGCGGATGGGCCAGCACGATAAGTGGGTTCACTTCCGCGCCGAGCAGTCGGTAGGCCACGCTGCGACCGTTGATGGTATGAAAAGCCATGTCTGCCTCCGTTAAACCCGTTCGATCAGCGTAGCGATACCCTGCCCTACGCCAACGCACATGGTACACAGCGCGTAGCGCTTACCGCTGTTGTGCAACTCATGAGCGGCGGTCAACAATAGGCGGGCACCGGACATGCCCAGCGGGTGCCCCAGGGCAATCGCGCCGCCGTTCGGGTTAACGCGCGGGTCATCGTCAGCCAAGCCAAGGTCGCGCATACACGCTAACGCCTGGGCGGCGAACGCTTCGTTAAACTCAAATACATCAATATCATCCATGGCGATACCAGTGCGCTTGAGTAGTTTCTGCACTGCCGGTACCGGCCCATAGCCCATGATGCGCGGCTCAACGCCAGCCGTGGCCATGCCGATGATTTTCGCCATTGGCTTCAGGCCGTGCTGTTTGACGGCTGATTCGCTGGCCACCAGCATGGCGGCTGCGCCGTCGTTGACACCAGAAGCATTGCCTGCGGTTACACTGCCGCCCTCACGGAAAGGCGTCGGTAGGCCAGCGAGCTTCTCAAGCGTGGTTTCCCGCAGGTGCTCGTCCTGGTCAAAAATCAATGACTCCTGCTTGCGACGAGGGATCTCAATGGCGGTGATCTCTTGGGCAAAGCGCCCCGCCTTTTGAGCGGCAGCGGCTTTCTGCTGGGAGCGCAGGGCAAAGGCGTCCTGGTCTTTACGAGAGATAGCGAACTGCTCGGCGACGTTTTCTGCCGTTTCCGGCATGGAATCAATGCCGTAGGTTTTCTTCATCAGCGGGTTGACCAAGCGCCAGCCAATGGTGGTGTCTTCGATTTTTTGAGTGCGATCGAAGGCACTATAGGCCTTGCCCATCACGTAGGGCGCACGGGACATGGACTCCACACCGCCTGCCAGCGCTAGCTCCATCTCACCAGCTTTAATGGCGCGAAAGGCCGTGCCAACGGCGTCCATACCTGAGCCGCACAGACGGTTTATGGTGGTGCCGGGCACCGAGGTAGGAATCCCCGCTAGCAATGACGACATACGAGCCACGTTGCGGTTATCTTCACCGGCCTGGTTAGCGCAACCCATGAACACTTCTTCAATAGCGGCTGGGTCAAGATCTGGCGCTTCGGCTAATACGGCTTTAAAAATCGACGCGGCGAAATCATCAGGGCGCACGCTAGCCAAAGTGCCGCCAAAGCGGCCTACAGCCGTGCGGCGGGGATGGCAGAGATAGACATTATTCATGCTCATAACAACTCCTTATTCGCCCGCGTGGGCCCGTTCAGTGCGGGCTTTGAGCTCGCGTAAAATCGTCAGCTCTTTTTCGCTGGGCTCGGGCGTGCTCTCAAGCTGCTCGGCAAAGCGGATTTCCCAGCCGGTGGCGTCAATCACCTCATCGCGGGTTACTCCGGGATGCAGCGATACCACCACTAGCTCTTTGGTCTCGGCATCAGGCTTCATGACACATAGATCAGTAATCACCTGGGTGGGGCCTTTGCCGATATTAGGTACGTTATCGCGGCCTTTACCGTCGCGGCCAAAACCGAGTGTGGTGACGAAGTCGACGTCTTTCACAAACGCCCGCTTGGAGTGCTTTAGGGTGATAAACACTTCGCCCGCGTTGGTGGCGATTTCAGGCGCCCCGCCGCCGCCTGGCAGGCGCACCTTGGGCGCTTTGTAATCGCCGATGAGCGTGGTATTCAGGTTAGCAAAGCGGTCGATTTGCGCGGTGCCTAAAAAGCCCACGTCCACTTTGCCGCCCTGCAGCCAGTAGCGGAACATTTCCGGAACTGCAACGGTGGTCAATGCTGATTCGCACAGTTCACCATCGCCAATGGAGAGCGGCAGAATATCGGGTTTGGTTTGCAGCGTGCCGGACTCATAAATCAGCACCACATCAGGAGCGTGCGTCAGCCGCGCCAGGTTGGCAGCTTCCGAGGGCAGGCCGATGCCCACAAAGCAGGTCATGCCGTTTTCCAGCGCCCGCGCCGCGGTGACCGACATCATTTCAGAAGAGGTATATTCAAGGCTCATTAGTTATTCTCCTCTTTACTGTAAACGTTCTCATCGAGCCACAGAGTAAAGGTATCGCGGTCGCGTGCGATGGCATCCCACTCTTTATAGAAACGGTTGCTGCGACCGTAATAGCCGTGGGTGTAAGACGGCAGCGCGCCTTTCTCGGCCACCGCGACGGTGCTGATGGCCCAGCTGGGAATCACGCAGGCATTGGGGGTAGCCCCTAGGTCATCAACAATCTCTTCCACTGTGACGATGCTGTGCTTGGCGGCGAGCACTGCCTCTTTCTGTACGCCGACAATCCCTTCTACCAGCACGTTGCCCTGGCGATCCGCTCGCTGGGCGTGAATGATCGAAACATCCGGGCGCACCGACGGTACGGCCGCTAGGCGCTCCCCAGTAAAAGGGCACTCAATGAATTTGATTTGATCGTTGACACTGGGCAGTTCGCTGCCGATGTAGCCACGAAAAACAGCCAGTGGTAACCCCGCAGCACCCGCTTCAAAGGCACAGGCCATGGCTGCGTGGCTATGCTCAAGAATCTCGATTTTGCGCGGCCAGCCTTTCTCAACCGCATCGCGCAGGCGGTGCAGCGAACCCACTCCAGGGTTACCGCCCCAGGAGAAAATCACCTTTTTAGCGCAGCCCGCGCCAATCATCTGATCGTAGATGATATCGGGGGTCATGCGGATCAACGTCAGGTCGCGCTTTTTCTGACGGATCACTTCGTGACCGGCGGCAAACGGAATCAGGTGGGTAAAGCCTTCCATGGTCACGGTGGCGCCGTCTTGGACGTAGCGCGCTACCGCATCATGCAAGCTGAGAAACTCGGCCATAATGGATGCCTCTTAGCGTATCGTTGTCTGCTTATGGATAACTTGTTCGCGAAACGAACATAGATTCTCTATACGAACAACTTACTGTCGAATGCATACCGGGTCAAATTGCTGTTGAGCTAATATCTGCAAAGACGGGTCAATACATCAACTTATAGAAACCAAAAACCCATTTAATAACAATATGTTATTTATAAACACACCATACACAGGCACACTTTGCCTGCGCTTTCCTACTACCAAGGTATATAAGGAAGGGGCACATGCAACAAGCATCGATAGCCCAAAAGCACAATTGTTCGGTATTCGAACATTATGCTAAATTAACACATGACCATGTATGCACTGGATGAGAGCACAATAATGGAAGACTTGCCCCAGGTAGAAACGCTTAAACCTGATGACCGTGACTTCGTAACAGCACTTGCTAGTGGCTTGGAAGTCATCATGGCCTTCGATGATTCCCATTCAAAAATGACGTTGAGCGAAGTCGCTGCACACACGGGTATGAATCGAGCGAAAGCACGCCGATTCTTGCTAACGCTGAACGCATTAGGCTATGTGCGTAAACATCAGCGTTACTTTGAACTCGCCCCTAGAGTGCTTCAACTAGGATACGCATACCTTTCAGCAAATAATTACCGCAGCGTCATACAACAATATCTGGAAGATATTACAACTCAAAGTGGCGAGTCATCTTCACTTGGCGTGTTGGATGGAGACGATGTCATTTATGTGGCACGCTCTGCGGCACCACATCGCTTAATGGCGATTACTTTATCAGTAGGTACGCGCCTCCCAGCAGCGCATACATCTATGGGTCGCGTACTGTTATCGCAATTAACTGAATCAGAGCTAAATGCCTATTTGGAACGCATTTCATTGAAGCGATATACCGATAAAACCATCAATGATAAAGAGGAGCTAAAGAGGTGCATTGTTGAGGTACGCCAACAAGGTTATTCGATAGTTGATCAAGAGTTAGACTCTGGACTGCGATCAGTTGCCGTTCCTGTATTTGACATCCATGACAAGCTAATAGGCGCTATCAATATCAGCACCAACGCCGCACGCGTTGATATGGAAATGCTGTTAAATATTTATAAGCCCTTATTACAGGATAAAGCCCAACTTATCCGTCAAACGGTTAATACCTAGCTGTAGGGTCTCGGATGATCAAATGAGCTATAGGAGTTATCCTCTGCTGGCAGCCAGAGAGCTTCTACAGACATTCATTCGGGAGCAGGTTCATGGACATCAAGCTGCATAAGCAGGCGACCACGACACCGAAGATCCGTGCCGAGATCCAGGCAGCGCCTTCCAGCATCACGGATAGCGAGCTGGCACGCCAGTATGGCGTTTCACCCGCGACCATACGGCGCTGGCGGTACCGCGATGATGTCCATGACCGACCACACACGCGTCACAACCTTCTGGCCACCCTCACGTCCGAGCAGGAGGAGGTGCTGATCGCCGCTCGCGAATTCCTGCGCCACTGCTAAATTTTGCTTTCGATTTCTGGTAGGAACTCGAACAGATCGCCTACCAGGCCGTAGTCGGCGAACTGGAAAATCGGCGCTTCGTCGTCCTTGTTGATCGCGACGATCACCTTAGAGTCCTTCATGCCCGCCAGATGCTGGATGGCACCGGAGATGCCCACGGCGATATACAGATCCGGCGCGACGATTTTACCCGTTTGGCCGACCTGCATATCGTTGGGGACAAAGCCTGCGTCAACGGCCGCCCGCGAAGCCCCAATCGCCGCACCTAGCTTGTCGGCAATGCCGTCAAGCAGCTTGAAGTTATCACCGTTGCCCATGCCGCGGCCACCAGAGATGACCACCTTGGCGCCGCCAAGCTCCGGGCGGTCCGACTCGGCAAGCTCCTGCTTGACGAAACTGGACTGGGCGTTGTCAACCACGGTATCAACAGCTTCAATGGTGGCGCTGCCACCATCGCCCACGGCATCAAAGCCGGTAGTACGCACGGTGATGACTTTTAGCACGTCGTTGCTCTTGACGGTCGCAATGGCGTTGCCGGCGTAAATCGGGCGCTTGAAGGTGTCAGCGCTATCCACGGCAAGCACATCGGAAAGCTGGCTGACATCTTTCAAGGCCGCCAGACGCGGCAGCACGTTTTTGCCGGTGGTGGAGGCGCTAGCGAGCACGTGGGTGTAGCCATCGGCCAGTTCGACCAGCAGCGCGCCCATGGGCTCGGCCAGCTGGTGGGCGTAAACGACGTTATCCGCGACACGTACCTTGCTTACGCCGTCGAGTTTGGCGGCTGCCTCAGCCGCGGCTTGAACGCCTTCACCGGCAACAAGAACGTCAATATCGCCGCCGATCTGTTGTGCGGCCGCAATCACGTAAGCCGTCGCACCGGCCAGCTGGCCTTCATGCAGGTCGGCAAGTACCAAAATGCTCATAAAATCAGCTCCTTTCAAAGCGCTTATCTCAAAGAACTTGTCTCAAAGTACGGGTTGTAAATAGCCGACCTTAAAGAACCTTGGCTTCGTTTTTCAGTTTGTCGATCAGCTCGTCTACCGAGGCGACTTTGACGCCGCCCTTGCGCTCGGCGGGCGACTCTACTTTGAGCAGACTGACCTTGGAAGCGACCTCGACGCCGAAGTCGGCGGGGGTTTTCACATCCAGTGGCTTTTTCTTGGCCTTCATGATGTCGGGCAGCTTGGCGTAGCGCGGCTCGTTGAGGCGCAGGTCGGTAGTGACAATCGCGGGCAGCGTCAGCGCGATGGTTTGCAGACCGCCGTCGATTTCCCGTGTGACGTTGACTTTGTCACCATCGACCGCAACTTCCGAGGCAAAGGTGCCCTGGGGCAGGCCAGTCAGCGCGGCGAGCATTTGGCCGGTCTGGTTGTTGTCGGTATCGATGGCCTGCTTGCCCAACACTACCAACCCTGGCTGTTCCTCTTCGACCACTTTGGCCAGTAGCTTAGCCACGGCCAGGGATTCTGCGCGCTCGTCAGTCTCAATATGAATGGCGCGATCCGCACCCAGCGCCAGCGCGGTGCGCAGCTGTTCCTGGGCCGCTTTGGGACCGACCGTCACGGCGACCACTTCCGTAGCAACGCCCTTCTCTTTCAAGCGCACCGCTTCTTCCACGGCAATCTCGCAGAAGGGGTTCATGGCCATTTTGACGTTGGTAAGGTCGACATCAGAATAATCCGCTTTGACACGAATTTTGACGTTGTAGTCGATGACGCGCTTCACCGCGACAAGTACTTTCATGAAAAATCCTTAGTGATATACATAAAAAGTGGATTAACCGACGACGCCGTCACTTTTAAATTGCGATAGTTGCTCTGGTGAAAGGCCAAGGTATTCAGTAAGCACATCATTCGTATCCTGCCCTAGCAGTGGTGCCGGCCTTTTATACTCTACTGGCGTATCAGAAAGATTAATTGGGCTCCCAACCATCTCGAAATCAGGATTCATGGGGTGGGGGATGTTGACTAACATGCCACGAGCATCCACTTGAGGCTCCGCCAATGCATCGGCAATGTTATTGATTAGCCCGACAGGCACTTTGACCTTACTTATCCTCTTCACCCAAGCGTCCGCTGTGTCGCGCTTGAAATGGTCCGATAGAATCTGAGTAATTACCGCTCTGTTCCTGACGCGATCTTCATTCTTTGAAAACCGGGGATCCACTGACAATTCGGGCAGTTCTATCGCATTGCACAATGCGGCAAACTGAGAGTCGTTGCCACAGGCGATAATGAAATCCTTATCACTTGCATGGAACGAGTTGTAGGGCACGATATTGGCATGCGCATTACCGTAGCGGCCAGGTGATATGCCCGTACTTAGGTAGTTTTGGCTCTGATTACCCAATGCAGCCAGCTGTACATCCAGTAATGCCATATCGCAATGCTGACCACGCCCTGTTTTTTCACGAGCCAGTAGCGCTGCCTGTATAGCAATAACCGAATACAGGCCCGTCATCACATCGGTGACAGCCACGCCTACTTTCTGCGGGCCGCCACCTTGAACATCATCACGTTCACCAGTGATGCTCATCAACCCGCCCATACCCTGAATAATAAAATCATAGCCAGGCTCCTGCGCACGGGGCCCCGTCTGACCAAACCCCGTAATGGAACAATAGACCAATCTCGGATTAAGGCTTGAAAGTGAGTCGTAATCCAGCCCGTATTTCTTTAAGGAGCCAGCTTTGAAATTCTCTAACAGCACGTCGCTCTCGGCAGCGAGCGCACGTACAATTTCCTGACCTTTTTCGGTAGCAATATTGACAGCTACCGAGCGTTTATTGCGATTGGAGGACTGATAGTATGAGGTTTCCTGAGTATTTTTACCGTCAGCATTCTTCATGTAGGGGGGGCCCCAGGCACGAGTGTCATCCCCTCGCCCAATGCGCTCCACCTTGACAACATCAGCACCAAGATCCGCTAGCACTTGGCTGCACCAGGGACCCGCCAACACCCGGCTCAAGTCCAGTACACGAACTCCCGTTAGCGCTCCCATAGCACCCCTCTCTTTTGAACCAACATAATTCCTCTCCAACATCACCGAGCACCCGATGAGGGATGCAACAGAGATATACCAAGCATGGCACGACGGCGCAGCCAAGGGCTTGGCCGATACCGTGGGTCTCCCGTCAATGCGTGGATACGCGTGAGTATGCCAAGTAACCGTTTCGGTTCTAGGGCATCTCCCCACGCCAGCGGGCCTTGGGGATAGTTGAGCCCGAGCCTGACGGCATTATCGATATCGGCAGGCGTGGCAATCTCACGCTGGGCAATATCGCAGGCCAGGTTCACCACTGCGGCAAGCACCCGCTGAGAGACAAATCCCACGCTGTCACGGATCACCGTTACGTAGGTACCGTCTGAAGCAAATAACGCATGCGCTACGTCGCGCATTTCATGCCGGGTGACCGGCGTCACCATCAGCGTACGATGACGCTCAAGGCCCATGAGCGCATCAAGACAGACAGTGCGCTCTGGATCGGTACCGAAGTACGCACTCGCACTCACTGCATCATCACCAAAGGGCAGCAATATGCAGAGCGCTTCCTCCGAGGGTGAAGCCGTTTGCTCGACTCGCCCGCCAAGCGACGCTAACAATGATGCCACGTGCGTATGCAGGCCGGTGTCATCGCATCCCACCCAGATGGGCGGTAGGTCAGCGATGTCAGGCACGGGCTGAGGTGTCGACGCTTCGACTTTTTGTCCTTTTTCATAGCGATAAAAGCCAACACCCGTCTTGCGGCCCAAGCGGTTACCTTTCAACATCTGACGGGATATATAAGACGGACGGTAACGCGGATCGTGATAGAACTGCGTGAAGATCGCCTCCATCGCAGGATGGGACACATCCAGGCCGGTGAGATCAAAAAGCTCAAGCGGCCCCATCCGGAACCCAGCCTCTTCGCGAAGAATCCGGTCGATATCCTCAATAGGCGCTACTCGCTCCTCAAGAATTTTCAAACCTTCTGTGCTGTAAGCACGTCCCGCGTGGTTGACGATGAAGCCAGGGGTGTCTTGGGCACGCACGCCAGTATGGCCGAGTCGGGTTGCCAGCTTAAGCAACGTGTCGACGACAGCTTCATTAGTATCGATGCCCCCGACCACCTCAATCACCTTCATCAACGGCACGGGATTGAAGAAGTGGAAACCGGCCACTCGATCACGACAATTCAAGTCAGCGGCAATTGATGTGACCGAGAGTGAAGAAGTGTTAGTCGCCAGAATGCACTCTCGGTCAACAATTGCTTCCAGATCAGCGAATAGCGCTTGCTTGATTCCCAGATCCTCAACAATTGCCTCGATCACCACGTCGCAATCTGCCAAAGCCGGCAAAGATTCGACGACAGAAAGATGAGATAACGCTACCTCAGCCGATTGCCGAGTTATTTTGCCCTTCCCCACTAGTTTATCGAACGTTGCCTTTAGGCCATCACGAGCCTTGTGGGCTGCCCCTTCATTCTTGTCAAACAGCACAACATTCAGGCCAGACTGGGCAGCAATTTGGGCGATCCCCGCCCCCATCACGCCGGTTCCGACAATGCCTAGCCGGTTCACGTCTCTCGCCATTACGACGCTCCTCGATAGTTCGGTTTGCGCTTCTCGACAAAAGCAGCGGCCCCTTCCTTCTGGTCCGCCGTGTCAAAAAGCATCTGGAAAGCTTTCCGTTCAAGAACCAAGGCACTCTGCAAAGGCAAATCTTCGCCCGTGAGAACTGTGTCCTTAATGTGCTCTAGTGCCAGTGCTGGCAAACGAGCAATTTCTTTAGCCAGTGTCTTTGCGCGTTCCAACGTTTGATCGTCGGCCACCACCTCGCTTACCAAACCCATGCCAAACGCCTCGGGGGCCGGTACCATGCAGCCGGTCATCAGCATACGCATGGCCTTAAATTTGCCGACGGCTCGAACCAATCGTTGCGTCCCACCAGCGCCGGGCATCAAACCAAGCTTGACCTCCGGCTGTCCGAACTGAGCAGACTCTCCAGCAACGATGATGTCGCAGTGCATGGCAAGCTCACAGCCTCCTCCTAAAGCGAATCCGTTGACCGCCGCTATGACAGGCTTAAAGCAGTGCGCGATCGGCTCCCAAAAGCGCTCATTGTGTCGTAAATACATTTCGGTCGGAGAGGCAGTGGCAAACTCCTTCACGTCAGCACCGGCTACAAATACCTGCTCACCTCCCGTCAGCACGATGGCTCTAACTTCGTCATCTTGGCTTAAAGATAAAAACATCTCGGCAAGCTGACACCGAACAGCACCGTTGAGGGCATTCTTGGCATCTGGGCGATCGATTCGAACCACCGCCACTCCATCATCAAGCGAAGCAAGATAGACCTCGGCGGGCGACTGTTTGTCCGTCATATAAACCTCGTCATTATGTCCGCACTGCAAACATTTGTTTTGCTAATGAGGTTATTTTTACACAGCTCATCGAACAACTGTCAATTAGGCCAAAACAGCCTTACTATAAAAATCTTATTAATCAAATATTTATACTAAAAAAGTTTTTTATATCTTGCATAAGACATTAAAACCCAAAGTCCGCACTGCGGACTTTTAGTCCGCATACTTGACATATCTTCATCGGTAAACGCAAAATCGATTCAATAAGCAAGCCACGAGTGGAGCATAACTCGGTGAAGACAACAGACAGTCAGGGTGACTATCAGATCGTGGTGGACCCGATGAACACAGCAGGCGAGCAGGAGGAGGACCGGCAGTTTGTGACGGCGCTGGCCAGAGGGCTTGAGCTATTACGCTGCTTTACGCCCAGCGAAAGCGCCCTTAGCAATCTTGACCTAGCGAAGAAGTCGGGTTTGCCGCGCCCTACCGTCAGCAGGCTTACCCACACGCTAGCTCGACTGGGCTATCTGCGCCCTTTGCAACGTGGGAAATACCAGTTGGATGTGGGCGTCATGTCCTTTGGCTATTCGATGATATCCAACCTACCAGTTCGCGCGATTGCCCAACCCTTGATGGTAAACCTTGCTAACGAGGTGGGTGCAACGGTGGCTATGTCTGCACGTGACCGACTAGACATGGTTTATCTCGACGTGGTCCAGAGTGCTCTTCGCTCTACCATCCGTCGTCAGATCGGTACACGCCTGCCCATCCACCAGAGTTCGGCGGGGCGCGCATGTCTCGCTGCCATGCCCACTCAAGAGTCTGATGTGATGATGAATCACCTACGGGACTTGAACCCTACAGAGTGGCCAGCCATTCGAAGATCATTGGAGCGTGCTTTTCGAGACTACGCTGATCACGGATACTGCCTATCGATTGGTGAATGGCAACGCAAGGTTAATGCCGTTGCAGTGCCCCTCCATCATCCTCAGCTTGGAGTTATCGCGTTCAATTGTGGTGGCCCCGAATTTCAGATATCACGTGAAAAGCTGGAAGAGTCTATCGGGCCGCAGCTAGTGCAACTGGTCAACGATATAAAGACCCAAATCTCATAAGCCACACCACATTTTCCGACGTACAAATTCATATCAAGAGGCACGCACATGATTCGTGATCAGGAAACGATGCAGCTCCTGCTCGACTCCATCCGTAATTTTGTTCAAGAAGAGCTGATTCCACGTGAGGAAGAAGTCGCTGAAAGCGATGAAATCCCCGAGGACATCGTTTCACAAATGCGCGATATGGGGCTCTTCGGCCTCACCATCCCCGAGGAGTACGGTGGACTTGGGGTGACCATGGAAGAAGAAGTCAATATCGCGTTCGAGCTTGGACGGACATCTCCCGCCTTCCGCTCTTTCATTGGCACTAACAACGGTATTGGCTCAATCGGCATCCTGGTCGACGGCACCGATGAGCAGAAGGCCAACTACCTCCCCCAGCTAGCCAGCGGCGATATCATAAGTTCCTTCTGTCTAACCGAGCCTGACTCAGGTTCGGATGCGGCCTCACTGCGCACAACGGCGGTGAAGGATGGCGATGACTACTTGATCAACGGCACCAAGCGCTACATCACGAATGCACCACATGCTGGCATCTTCACCGTCATGGCACGTACGAATGTCGAGATCAAGGGTGCCAAGGGCATCAGTGCATTCATCGTAGAAGCCGATACCCCCGGCATTACTATCGGTAAGCGCGATAAGAAGATGGGCCAAAAAGGCGCTCATACTGCGGATGTTATCTTCGACAATGTGCGGGTACCGACCAACGCACTGATTGGTAAGCAAGAAGGAGTGGGGTTCAAGACCGCCATGAAGGTTCTGGACAAGGGTCGCCTGCACATTGCCGCCATTGCGGTCGGCGCCGCTGAGCGAATCCTAGAGGACTCTCTACGCTTCGCCATGGAACGCAAACAATTTGGCACCCCCATCGCCGAGTTCCAGCTGATCCAAGGCATGCTGGCCGATTCCAAAGCCGAGATTTATGCTGCCCGCTGCATGGTGCTCGATGCCGCTCGCCAGCGCGATGATGGCCACAACGTCAGTACCGAGGCCTCTTGCGCCAAGATGTTCGCAACGGAAATGTGTAGCCGTGTGGCCGACCGCGGTGTGCAGATTCATGGCGGCGCTGGCTATATCAGCGACTATGCCGTTGAGCGGTTTTACCGTGATGTGCGCCTGTTCCGGCTCTATGAGGGGACGACTCAAATTCAGCAGGTGATCATTTCGCGTAACATGATCCGCAACGCCTAATAATAAGCACACACAGCGCTCCCTACTTGTGCCAAGATCCCTTGCCGATCCGCTAAGCTATTTGGCAAGGACTTGCGCACAAGCCGGAGCTTGAAACCAGCGAAGTACTTGACCCCCTCAGCTTGCTAATCGAAAGAGGACGGCGGCCATCATCAACGATGTCGCAAGAAATGCGCCATTCCAACGCAGGCCGATCTGTCCCGCCGTCATCCCTGTAAAACGTGACATGATCATCATCGCGGCCGTGAACGGCGACGACACCATCGTCAACGACCAGCCCGACAGCATCGCAGCCGCCAGCAGCGGCAACGACACGTTTTCCAGCCCCACTTGGGCCACCATACTGGTCAAGAAGGTCACACTGATAATCGGATTAACGCCGACCTGGGCAAGAATAACGATCAGCATGAGCACGACTGCCGGCAACCAGTTGCCAAGGGCAACAAGCAAGAAGGCCACCCCGCCCAGTTGGGCAGGATCAAGCAGCGCCACGCTGAGATAGCCGAGATAGGCCCCCGAGCCCAGCGCCACGACTTCATTACCAATGCCACCCAACACCTCAGGCAAGCGACGGGCTAGCATGACAGTAGCGGGCCTAACGCCCGCATAGCTAATGCCACGACACTGCCAAGCCAGCCAAATCCAGGCTCCCAAAGGGACACCAATCACAACCGCCTGAGGCAACCGTAGCGAAAGCACCGTTGCAAGCGCAAAAACCAGCATCACTAACGCAAGCAGCATCAAGCTAAAAGCTGCCAGCGGCATCAGTGAGGGCCGTGCGACTAGCGCTACCCGCGCTCTTGGGGGAGGCCCTGCAACGTGATCACAGGCCCAGCCCAACAGAAATAGAATGATGGCCGACAACAATACGTAGGGAAAGAGCTCACCCCAGGTCAGCGTTTCAAGATTAGCCAAAACGACCGCGACACCGATACCTAGAGGAGAAACCAGCGGCGCCAGAGTGAAACCGCGCAAGGTTGCCAGAAGCATGCGTCGGCGACGCACCTCTTGCAGCCACACTCTCCCCTGAGCTGAGCCAAGAGTGTTGGACTTGTCGATCATCGACATGAACAAGTTCAACACACCGAAGTTGAGCACGATTCCGAAAAGGGTGGAGCCCAATGAAAGGATCGGATAACGCCAGGTGGGTGGCTGCAACAGCAGGCTATGACCGCAGCGACGGATGAGTTTTGAACGGTAAGCTGGCAGGCGAAGCACCGCAAGTGCCGTCATGAACGCCGCCAGGAATACAAAGCCACCTGCTGCCTCATGGAGCACAGCCCAAGGTGAAGGAAGCCTCCATAGAGCAAAGAACGAAGCTACGACACAGGCCAAAGCTAACATGCGCGCCATGAAGCTGAAACGCGGCCAGCCTAGCATTAGAAAGCCCGTCAACATAAGTTGAGCCAAGCTTTCGGCCCACGTTACACCACTCAATAAATGCACTACAGCCAGCACTGCCACACCAGCGAGCAAACGGCTAGACCAGACGTTTGCAACTGATTCATGTCTGCCGAGATGCATGGTTATCCCCACCTCCCTGATATAAATCGAGCCGACCCCCACCAAGAAGTCGGCTCGATTTACTTGAGCCTTAAGCCCACCCTGCGGGCTTAAGGAAAGTCGTCATTTATAGCAAGGCCCGCAGCGTCAAGTGCCCGCCTCTGACTCATTGGCACTTTGTTTCGTTTTGTGTCGTGAAGACATAAAGCGATAAATGGCCAGCAATATAGAGCCTACTGTTAGGGCAATAAAGAACCAGGTGATCGGGCCACGTACGAAAATCGACAGGTCGTTAGAACCGATCAGCAGTGATCGTCGCAAGTTGTCCTCGAACATCGGCCCCAAAATGAAACCAATTAGGAAAGGGGCAGCCGGAATGCCCGTACGATTAAACACATAGCCCATAAGCCCAAACGCCAACATTAACCAGACATCGAATGTGTCGTTATTGACCGCATAAGCACCGTATATGCAGAACATCAATACGATAGGAAACAGAATCGACTTGGGGATATCCGCGATCAGGGAGAAGTAGCGGATTGCTGCACTACCCACGAACAATAGGATCACTGAACTGAGCATGATACCTAGGAAGAGGGCATAGATAAGCGGCAGATTTTCCTGGAACAGGAGTGGACCCGGGGTCAATCCATGTACCATGAAGGCGCCCAAGATAATGGCGGTGATCACATCACCAGGGATACCTAACGACAATAATGGGATCAGTGTGGCCCCTGCTACACCATTGTTACCCGCTTCAGAAGCAGCTACACCTTCTATCTCCCCTTTGCCAAAGCGTTCTGGGTGAGGCGAACGACGCTTGGCATCACTATAAGAAATAAAGGCAGCAGCAGTAGCACCGGTGCCCGGAATAGCACCAATAATCACACCGATCAAGCTGCCGCGCACGATGCTTTTAAGGCTGCGTTTAAGCTCAACGAAAGACACACCGGCACCGCTAGCCTTCGCCCGGATATGAGGCACCACCTTTTTACGATAAAACTCCATGATCTCTGGTATTGCAAAAAGGCCGATTAACAGAGGAATGAACGAAATGCTGTCCATCAAGTTGTAATTGCCAAAGGTCAGCCGCTGTGAACCAAACACAGAATCCAGCCCGACCAGTGAAAGCAAGATGCCTAGAAACGCCGCAATCAGACCCTTGATCATTGATCCACTGGCCAAGGATATAATGATGGTCAATGAAAAGCAGATCAGCCAGAAGAACTCCGGCGCGCCGAAATTAAGGGCGATTTTCGCCAAATAAGCGGCGAAAAAGATCAGTGCAATGTTAGATATAAAATCAGCGATTACCGATGAGTAGAGCGCCATCTTTAGCGCCTTCTTTGCCTCGCCCTGCTGAGCTAGCGGATAACCATCTAGTAATGTACAAGCCGACGCAGGCGATCCAGGTGTACGGATTAAGATCGCCGTAATAGAACCACCATACATACCGCCCTTGTAAATACCTACCAACAACAGTATGGCCGCAACCGGCTCCATTGAAAAAGTAAACGGTAGCGCCAACGCCACTGCCATCGTGGCAGTGAGGCCCGGGATGGAGCCAACGGTCACGCCAATAATCACACCTATAGCTATTGCCACGAAATTCTCTGTGGCCAGAAATAGCTGCAGTACTTCTGTAATATTATCCATAAGTCACCAGATCTTGAGAGATGGCCGCTGGGTCAGAACGGCAACATCGGCAGCGGTACGTTCATGACCTCGGTAAACAGTAGCGTGATGCCTACAGGGAAGACGATGGCTAGACCGTAGACCCATAAAGTACGCACTGGATGAGCAATGAACAGTATAAAGGTGGCGAGGATCCCGCTAATTATCGCTCCCAACATCTCGAACAAACCTGCGTAGACAACCAGGGCCACGACCATCAGGACAAAGCGTAACCACGCACCACGCTCGAAGCGGCGCCCACTATCCTCAGCATCATCAGCAACTAATACACCCTGGACGATCATTAGCAGAGAAAACACCAACAGCAGCCAGCCAACGATGGTCGGCAGCCAACGCGGCGACATCATCGGATTCTGCATGATAGGCGGCTGGCCAATGTAGTTGGGAATTAGGTAGAACAGTAGAAGCAGGGCAAAGCCCAGCAATATAACCCCAGCGACCACATCCCACGAATCTTTGATCAGCGTGCCACTAGTAGAGTGCGACTTCGTCATCGGGGGTTCCCTCTCGACGTAAAAAGCTCCGGAAGTAAACCAACTGAGGCGAGGGTGTAACCCTCGCCTCATCATGCAGTGTATTCAACAATGAATTATTCTTGGCGAATACCCGCTTCAGCCGCTACTTCATCCCAGCGGGCCACTTCCTCAGCGATGAACGCTTTGAACTCGTCACCAGCAACCGCGCCCGGCTCGGCGCCCAACTGATCAACGAAGCTAGTAAACTCTTCACGCTTCATTACTTCCTGCAGTGCTTCTTGCATGACCGTCATAGCTTCTTCTGGAAAGGACTCATGAGCAATCAGACCAAACCAAGCGGTAGTGGTGAACTGATCAAGGTTATATTCACCGATTTCTTCTAGGGTCGGCACGTCGGGCAAGTACTCGGAGCGCTCAGCGGAAGTAACCGCCAGCGCTTTCAGATCACCAGACTGAATATGCGAGAAAACAGTGGGCATGTTCTCGAAAGAGACGTCGACATCTCCGCCCAATAGCGCAGGTAGGGCTGCACCACTACCAGCGAAAGGCACTGCCGTCATATTGGTACCGGTCAGAGTCTTGAAAAGCTCACCTGACATATGTATAGAACTTCCCACACCACTGTGGCTAAAGGTCATATTCTGCTCTTTAGCTGCCTCGACAAACTCCAATACGTTGTTATAGGGGCTATCAGCCGGAACCACCATGACGTTGGGAATGTCGATCAAGTTCTGAATGAACACAAAATCTTCGACAGGATCATAGGTAAGATTGGGGTAAATGGCAGCACCGATGGCGTGACCTGGTGAAGCCATCATAATTGTATGGTCAACGTCTCGACCGCCGCGAGCCAAACGACCCGTAGCCACCGTAGAGCCGGCACCAGGTCGGTTCTCCACCACAACGTTTGCATTGAGTTCTTCCTGTAGCAGGTTAGCGACACGACGTGATAGCACATCGGTGGTACCACCCGGCGCATAAGGAACTATAAGACGCACGTCGTCAGTGGGCCAGTCTTGAGCCTGGGCAGTAGACACCGAAAGGGAAAGTGCAGCAACACCGCAGGTGGCTAATGCTAGGACATTGAGTAGCTTGTTCATAATTACCCCTGATCTAATAATTGTTTACTATGCGTACATTTATTCGCAATACGTTCACAGGTTACTTGGAAAGAGCGAAAGCCAGGTATCCAACTTTAGTTTTACATCGTAAATTTTTTATTTGGGCAATAACTAATACACTGGAGCTAGTTCGCTACACTCACTCTCTGGAAGAGAGTTTTTAAGCTAAAATTTTAATTAATTCATAAACGCTTTTTAGTGATTAGCGCCTATACAGTTGCCACTGGAGTAACCGGTGAGCCAATCGCACCTGGCAAGCGCAAAGGTGGAGCCGTCAGTAAGAAACGATTACGCCCTCGACTATGTAGCCAATCTGCCAAGTCTTTCAGGTACCAGAGTTCGGCCAGGGGCAAACCTAGCTTGAATAGGCAATGGAGATGCAGCGGAAGTTTAGAGCAACAGTCAGGTTCCAGTTCGCGATCAAGGTTCTCCACCGCGTAGTTATCAGCACAGATCGCCGCGATACCACTCGAGGTAATCCACTCAAGTAGCGCCGGATCACTGCCATCAAGTACTGCCCCAGTGTTTTTTAGAACGTCCGGCTGGGGAGTTCCCTTCATGTCTAGCAATGCTTCGGCAAACCCTGTGCGCAATACCAGCATATCACCTTGCTCCAACACTACGCTCTGCTGTTCCAGCGCCTCAAGCAGATCTCTGTACCCTATCAACGTTCTTCCCGAACCGAAGGCTCGCACCAGGTCCACTAAAACACCCCGGCCCTGCATGCCATGCGCGGCCAGTGTCTCAATGCCAAGGCGTCTAGCATAGGAATCGTGACGCTGGGAAGGCTCTGCGCTTAAATCCAGCACATCTTGCGCCGCCATGTAGCCATTGTAATAGCGCCGCTCAGGCGAGCCGTCGTCATCACCATCAAAAAGAGCTCCCACATGGGCCAAGGAGTCCCACTGAGTGGAATACTGTAACGATAGCTGGACTTGGTCGTCACTGATGATGTCGTTCAGCTTGGGGTTATGAGTGGAGAGGGGAAAGTTGATGTACTGGTCTTCATCAAGCGCCGTCGGGGTCAATTTCGGTGGTGAACGGCGAGGATTCAGTACTTTCCCACCGGGGATATCCAAGGGCAGAGATAAGCAGAACGTTACGCCCTCCTGGACTTCCTGGACGCCTTTGAGGACCTGCTCTGTCCCGATCAAGTTGACACGCCCCAATTGATCATTGGGCCCGAAATCTCCCCAATTGCTGCCTTCGGGACGTTTCTTCCAGCGCGGCTGATTCATGGTTCATCTCCATGTGAGTCTTGTGCAGCGAGTTCAATGATGCGCTTCAGTTTGCTCCGCTCATGCGCCTGGTGACGCGCAAGCGACTCGTCGCTCCAGCGGTAAAATCCTCGCCCTACCTTGGCACCTAGACGCCCCTTGGCTACATACTCTTCAAGAAGCGCTGCAGGCTGCTGACTTGCATCGAGATCTGGATAGAGATATCGAGCAATATGCAGATGTGTGTCCAGCCCGTTGAGATCGCGCTGGCACAAGGGGCCATTCAAAGCCAGCCGCACACCGATGGAGTACTGCACGATGTCATCCAGCGCTTCAGTCTCTACCACGCCTTTCTCCAGCAGGGAGAGGCATTCACGCATGACCGCATGCTGGATCCGATTGGCAACGAAACCGGGCACGCAAGTCTTCAACACCGCTGGCCGTTTTCCCAACTGCGTCAGCCAACCGCAAGCCTTTTCCACTGTCTCAGCCTCTGTGTGGCTACCGGGAACGACTTCCACAGTGGGCACAATGTCCGCGGGGTTAAAGAAGTGAGTCCCCACGAAGCGTTGCGGAACGCGCATGATACTGCCTATTTCGTCGATCGGTATCCCCGACGTATTAGTCATGATGATGGTGGCGTCATTCACGCTGGCCTCGATTTGCGCCACGACCTTCTGTTTGACCTCGACATTTTCGGTCACGCTCTCAATGACGAAATCGGGGACCTCCGTCATCTTCAAATCCGTAGCGAAGCAAGTCGTCGCCGCATGGGTTGCTAAACGCTGACGGCTGGTCTCCAACACTTGCGGATTGGTATCCACAACGGTGACCTTGACACCATTCACCGCCATCAACTTAGCCAGTGTGGTGCCCATGGTGCCAGCACCCACCACGACTGCTCGCAAAGCTTTTTCTTGCATCAGCTCTCTCCCCTAGCCTGGAATGGCGACTTATCTCAAACGGCATAGACAAATGTCGCATTGAATAAAATGATTCGCAGGTTAAATATAATCTCACATTACGAACTTGTGTTCGCTATACGCACACAATAAACCATGACCAACATACCTACAATAAGAGGCCGCTTTCTATGAATGCGCTGGCTAATTTCTTCACTAGGCTCGTTAACCGGTACATGCCTGATCCTCTGGTCATCGCTATCCTCCTGACCGTACTCACTATGCTCCTGGCGGTGCTAGTTCAAGGCACTAGCCCACTGAATGCGGTGCGTTACTGGGGCGATGGCTTCTGGGATCTGCTGGCCTTCAGCATGCAGATGACGGTCATCCTTCTGGCAGGCTATATCCTCGCCAAGACGCCTTTGGTGGATGGTGCTCTCAACCGCCTCGCCGCACGCGTCAAAACACCGTTCATGGCGATTGTCGTCGCCACCCTGGTGGGCGGCATTGGCAGCTGGCTGAATTGGGGGTTCGGCTTGGTAATAGGCGGTATCGTGGCTCAGAAGCTGGCACTCAACGTAAAAGGCTTACACTACCCCCTTGTGATCGCCGCGGCGTACTCGGGTTTCGCCCTTTATGGCATCGGCCTGTCAGGCAGTGTCCCGCTGCTAATCGCCACTGAGGGGCATTTTCTTCAAGATGCCATCGGCCTGATCCCATTAAGCGAAACGATTTTCTCGCCCATCCTCTTAATCACCAGTGCTCTGATTCTGCTCACCTTGCCTTTCTTCAATGCTTGGCTGCACCCCAAGCTGGACAAGGATATCGTTGAAATCGACCCCAGCACTGTCGCAAAGCCTACTGCAGCGCCCTTACCCGGCGACGTGAAAGTCACCATTGCAGAGCGCTTGAATCGTAGCCGGGTGGTAGGTATCGGCATTGGCTTGCTGGGCATGCTGTATATAGCGCTGTACACAGTCGACGGAGGCTCGCTGAACCTCAACACTGTCAACTTCGCCTTTCTGTTCCTGGGGATACTCCTTTTTGCATCACCAGCCAACTACTTGGCCGCACTGGCTGACGGGATCCGCATCGTCTCGGGTATTATCGTGCAGTACCCTTTCTACGCGGGGATCATGGGAATTCTGGTGAGCTCAGGCCTGGTGGTTTCGTTTGCGAATATCTTCGTTGATATCTCCAGTGCCCAAACCTTGCCTATTTGGTCATTCATCAGCGGTGCCATCATCAACCTGCTGGCACCATCCGGCGGCGGTCAATGGGCAGTCCAGGGGCCGGTCATGGTGCAAGCCGCCACTGAAATCGGCGCTTCCCAAGCGGCCACCGCGCTCGCCGTGCAGATTGGCGACCAGTGGAGCAACATGATCCAGCCGTTTTGGATCCTTCCGGTGCTGGCCATTTCCGGTTTGAAGTTGCGCGATGTGATGGGCTATATGGTGTTGATCCTGATCTACCTGGGAATCATCTACGGCAGCGCCATGCTTATTTGGGGCTACCTCAGCGCTTAACCACGTTTACTAACTGAGGTTTGCAAATGCCTTTTTTGATAGAGACCTTCGACAAGCCCGATCTCCAGGCCTTGCGCCTGGAGGTACGTCAACAACATCTAGAATATCTGGATGCCAACGTGGATATTCTGCTGGCCTGCGGGGCCAAGCTCTCCGATGACGGTGAAACGGCATCAGGCGGCATCTACCTGCTCGACCTGGACAGTCGAGAGGAAGCTGAGCGTTTTATTGAGGGCGACCCATTCCACCAAGCGGCACTATTCGACGAGGTCAAGATCGTGCGTTGGCGGCAGGCCTACCTGAACCGAAAGAACACCCTTTAGGGCAGGCACAATCTTATCGCGACAATACAATGGAGAAATACGATGTTGTTTCATGTAGAAATGGTAGTAAAGCTCCCGCCCGACATGCCGGCCGATCAAGTGGCTGACATCAAAGCAAGAGAGAAAGCCTACTCACAAGAGCTACAACGACAGGGTAAATGGCGCCATCTATGGCGAGTCGCCGGCAGTTACGCCAACGTCAGCATCTTCGACGTCAATGACAACGACGAACTGCAAGAAGTCATCAGCGGCTTACCCTTGTTCCCCTACATGGATATCCAAGTAAAACCGCTATGCCGCCATCCCTCCTCAATACGTGAGGACAACACATAACTAAGCCCCATCGCCTCGCTGAACTGTCGGCGAGGCTGACTTTCCTACCAACTTCATACTCAATCACCGTGCCTATGCCGAGGAACTCTAATGAGTCAAGACGCCGCTCAAAGCCAAGCAAATCAAATCCACTGCGCTGTGGTGACTGGCGGGGCGAGAAACATCGGCCAGGCGATCGCCTTGCGTTTACAGAAAGATGGTTATCGCGTGGTTGTGGTGGATATCGTCGAACCCGAAGCCCAATCACTGCAAGCAGATTCCCACCAAGTCGACCTTTCTGATGCCGATGCGACTCGCCGTGTTATGTTGGATATTTCCGAGCGTTTTCAGGTGACACGACTGATCAACAATGTCGGCATTGTTGCCCCGGCACTGATTGAAGAAGCACAGCTTGAAGACTTCGACAAATTGATGCACCTGAACGTGCGTTCGGCACTGATCTGCACACAGTCGTTGTTGCCTAATATGAAGGCGAACGGCAAGGGGCGCATCGTTCTGAATACCAGCCGAGTGGTACTTGGAAAAGAGGCGCGCACCATCTATAGCGCCACTAAAGGAGCGCTACAATCTATGGCCAGAACATGGGCCCTAGAACTCGCTGAACACGGTATTACAGTTAATTGCGTTGCTCCTGGGCCTATTGCCACAAGCGCTTTCTGGCAAAACAATCCACCCGATTCTGAGCGTGCCCGACGCATAGTCGAAAATATTCCGTTAAAACGCATGGGCCAGCCTGAGGATGTAGCCCAGGCAGTAAGCTTCTTCTGCGACGAACATAGTGGATTTATCACTGGTCAGACGCTTTTCGTCTGTGGCGGTGTCACGGTGGGTTAAGTGTAAGGCGCCTGGGCTCTGATCTATAGACACCCCTGCAGCTGTAATGTGATGTGCTACAGAGTGTTTAATCCCGGACTGTGCAAGCCCATACCAGATTGATGCGCCCTTAAATGGGGTATGCAAATGGAAAATGCGTCATAACAAGGCGCATGTTCGAATTTACAAGTGCGCTGCTTGCACCTACCCCGCCTTTTTTGCACTATCGCGGTGCAAAAAAGGCGGGGTAGGTGCATCATCCAATCCAAACATTCTTTAAACATTTCAAACGCTCTCAATGGAGTCTACACGGAGACGTTTAAATTGACGCCAACTATATAAAGAGGGGCCTAACAACATACTCCCGCAGACAACAACCCCTTCAATCAACTTACATAGCCAATTTACCCATGGAGTCTCTATCAACAAATAAGCAATTGAAGACAATTACCCATGAAAACACATTAAACTTAATAAACGAAGCTTCTCCATGGCACATTCACGCATAACTTTTTCATATACAAAGGGTTGCGCCGATTAAAAAACATGGTAATCATATAGTAAGGAAAGGCTAAAAGGGATGCCTTAAGAGAGTTAACGACGTTACACAATGCAAATAAACCAGGTGGCTTAATGCTAAAAGAGTGTGGTTCAAGGAGGGTCTCACTGTCGCGTGTCGAGGTAAGCCGATATTTATCGCCCCAGGTACGCCGCCTGCTGTTGGCTCGCCCCCCTTTTTTGGAGGAAATCCAGGACATGACTGATGAGGCGCTAAAGGCCTATCTCATGCAGCACCCGCCGGTGGTTTACGAAGCGAAGAGAAGCGCGCATGGCGATCCGCTATTTTGTCTTGCCAACCTGAACGCCCTGTATATAGCGAAAAACCGTTTTCGCGACAGTGAAAAGGTGCGCGTCACACTGGTAGAAGCACCGCCCAGTCAACAAACAAATGCGGTTGCTCTGTTTTTCGCGTTATCTGCGGAAGCGTGCCATGCACTCTCTCCCAATGAGGCAGGGCATTACGTAGCTGCTCTATGGAATGAGCTCATGTCTGATCAACCAGCATTATTAATGGATGTGTCCGAACGCTTCAGCAATAAGACCACTTTCTGTGATGCTTTTGGCCTTAATCGACGGCTGTATTAGAGGCGACTACCTTCATGGATGAAACCACTAAGCATAAGGCACTTTTAGAAGAAGTCCTTCAGCCGCGTAACGACTATTTGGGGATAGAAGCGATAAAGCCACTGCTAGCAGTCTGTCGGACTTGAGGTTAATGGATGAGCTGAGGCGTGGGTTCTTCACCCCCCCTGTGTTGGTGTTGGTGCTGTTGTGTGGCTCTTAACCTGCCCCTCAGCTTCTGCAAGGCGGTTCTGACGCCTTGCCTGCTGGCCGGTTGGGCGCGGCGAGCCCTCAGCCCGCCGTCAACCGGTGCATCC
>Ga0209128_1000293_pt1 | contig 37270 bp, 49 predicted proteins | sample ETNvirnome_6_100_FD_184072 | JGI IMG/M metagenome (GOLD analysis project Ga0209128, IMG submission 184072) | Marine viral communities from the Pacific Ocean - ETNP_6_100 (SPAdes) (version 2) | ecosystem: Environmental > Aquatic > Marine > Oceanic | place: Pacific Ocean | collected 2013-06-19
CCAGTTCAACAAGAAGCCTATAGAAGGACTCCTCGCACCAGGGGATGTAATTGAAATCCCTCTTAATCTTGCCGTTGTGCTGGGAGCGTTGAGTTAATGGCTCTAACCACAAAAGAAACCTGTGTTCCAGGCCCCGACTTTTTAGCTTGTGACCTGCGCAATCAGATTTTGTTCCGATTTGAGTATCATGCGGGGGATGATTTTGAGGATCTTCAGGTATTCGGAGGCCTTGGACAGTGGATGTATGAAGCGATAACGGGCGCAGAGGATGCCGCAGGCAATGTCCAACGAGCAGACGAAGAGTATCTCTACGGCACTCTCCTCGGTATCGTGAACAGGGGGAACCCAACCGAGGTCACAATGACCGTTAACGAGTATGGACCCACGATGAACGATAAGCACTATCCACTTGCGTCCGAGTCTGTTAGGGTTTTTTTAGATAATCCGGGCAAGTTTGATACAGAAATCACTTATCAGTATTACTGGCTGTCAGGGTTTGGGAATGCTGGACAGCCTCAGCAAGCTACAGTAAAACTATCTACTTTATTTGGGGCATGGTTTTGGTCGGCTCTGTTAACTGAAGGGGCACAGGACGCTGATGGCTATTGGACATTCCCCAACCGCTCTTTGACCCAACCAGAACTGGACTATATCTTTTCTGGTGATGAGAGCCTTAGGGCTGGCTGGAATCTAGGGCCTATCAAAAGCAAGACAGGGACGCAGACCTATACCGAATTCATCATGTATTTAATCATGACTTCACCCCAGGCCTTTGAGAGGCTTCCATTCTATAACTCGCATCTCGCTCCCGGCATGCCATTTTCTTTTGATGGGTTTGATCAGGCAGCACTTGATAAAGTAGCATCCAAAATTCAACCTGCTCCAGTGTCAGGGAGTGCTCGCTCAACGGATGTGTACGAGATCCAAGGCCAGAATCTTCTAACATGGGCTGGCGCTAGTAAACAACCCAACCACAAGGGTTCGGATATTTTACACACCTCCAAGGCTCAGAATTGGGGCCTCCAGACCGGCAACTACAAAGCGCGCTTCGAGGAAATAAAGAAGGATTCAGCGTACTTGCCTCCCAGGCGAGAGAACGGGTCGGCTTTTCTGTACTCGCGAGCAGAGTGGATAGATTTAATTCTGGGTCCTTTGTTTGGAAACATTTGGGGTCTAAGTCAATTGGAGTTTCAACAGATAAGGGGGGCAAGCAACATGCTTCTCCCAAATCCTGTGCCGGCTTATTTGAACGCCCAAAGGGGAGTTATGAAATGGCTTACCTCTACAAACCAAACCACTCTGACTATGAAACATATGGTTCAATCTTATTATTTTAGGTTCATTCAGGCCATTCTTGAAGATAGTCAAGACGCGTTTCTCAACGAGAACGAGACCACGGTTAGACAAAAATTCGATGCAGTTATAAACGGAGAGCCAGGAACCGGTCCCAGCGACTGGTTGTGGGTTCGATCTGTACACCTTATTTACGAAAACACAGAAAACTTTTCTCGTGTGGCGTTTTGGCAGCTGGCAGAGAAGGTTGGCGCTGGGGACCTGGCGGGGGATGCTGAGGTAGCTTTTGAGGAGATCCTCAACACGAATTTAGCAAGCAAACAAGTCGTCCCCCCGGCGCCCCCACCGCCGACAAAGTTCAAACTTACACAAGAAGACATTGCGAACCGCCAACGATTTTTTAAACAATGCGCTCTATTACTTAATGCGCAGATACTTAAAACAACTTACCGTACTCAGTTAGCAATGGATCATGCGGCGAATCCTAAAAAAGTACCCTTTAACGGGAGACTCTATATGTTGGAAGTGGGGGATGGAGATGAAGACAAGCTTATCAATGTTCTCACAACCGGCGGATCAGTGGGTCAATTTTTTGATTTAACTCCCGCCGAAGTGAGCGGATTAGCTCCCAAGATCCAACTCTTTCGTGTTACCAACGATGAATCGTCTGGTAAGCTAACGCAAACAGAGTTTGTTTTTCCTCGAACGACCAGTTTAGACCGAGGGGCTGCTGGGGGGTGGAAGAAGAAAACTAGTTTCATGGATGATCCCTTTGACAAGGGCGACGGTGTCGGGCTTAAAGAATTCTCTTTTGATTTTAATGGAACAAACCCAGCAGAGGCAAGGAAAGACGTACAGGCTACCCTCGTATTATATTTTCAATCTTTTGCCGATTTGGTGAGAGATAGGAAAACAGGAGCAGAAGGGGAAACCTACAAATATGTGGATTTAATTATTCACCCTCGCTTTACCAAATCAAACGCGGATAAAGTTCCGGTTCACCCGAATGTTTATGATCCAAAGTTCTATAGAATTCGTGTAGATGTAGGGTATCACAAAGGGAGTGCTCCACCCCGGCTCCATCCAGCCCTAAACATCACCAACGCTTCTTATTATTTAAACATGGTCGATCATGACATTAAAATCGCCCCCGATGGGTCTGTGACACTTACTGTTAATTACCAAGCCTATCAAGAAACTGCTTTAAAATCCAATGACTTTGATGCTTTAGCCACACCGGCGATGGTTACTCGGAGAAAAAAGAACATGCAGACTTTTCGAGAAATGTTATTATCGGGCAAATGTACCGACCAAGAAATTCAGGATTTTAAACTTGCGACTGCTGCACAAGCTGCTGCAACACGTAAGCATTCCTTATCATCTATTATGGGTAGATTGAGTGCGAGAGACAAAATTTATATGTGCCGTCTTAAGCCTGACGATGCCAGCTTTTTCCGAAGCTTTGGTTATTTTGCCAAAAACAAAGCGAGGCTTGTGAGTTTCGACGCCGAACAAGTTGAAGTCACCCCCAAGCAAGCCATTGCGCAAGGTGTGGTAAACACAGCCTTTTTCAAACATTCTCTAACAGCAGAAACCTATAACGATCCCAGCGACAGTATCCTTCAATATTTTTATTTTGGTGATTTGCTTGAGGTAATCTGCGATTCCATGTACCAGGAAAAAGATCAGTTTCAGCCCGTTGAAGGGATGGAAAACCTAAAGTTTCTCTTAGGAAGTTTTGATTTTGATCCTTATGCTACCAACCAAGACACTACCAAGATTTTAAATATAGGGGAAATTCCTATTTCAACCAATTATTTTTCACGCTGGTTTATTGAAAACATTGTGACTCAAGGATACACTCGCGATGCATTTCCTATTTTATTGTTTATTCGAAATCTAGCTAGTAATTTATTAGGGCGTTCGTTGGTGGAGTCTTGTATCAATCGTAATGTTAAAAAGAATTTACGTTTCCAAACGAGCATTGTGGTGGCTAGTAACGAGGCAGAGCAGGATCCTCTATTACACCTCGTCCAGACGAAGAAGGGAAAGAAGGCCAAGATCGTGGTGGACGTTTCGCAGACCAAAGACCTTTTCCCTCTCTCGCAACAGAGTGACATTTCAATTGGAAACTATTATAACTATCTATTACTCAGCACCGTCGGAAGCACACTTACTAAAACTGGAAGAGGTGATTACGAGAAAGACATTGGGGATGGTAGATTTCACATTGGTATTGGATCTAATCGAGGTATTGTAAAAACTATTTCTTTTTCTAAAACAGATATGCAATATGTCCGTGAGGCTCGTTTCCAATCTAACGGTATCGACGGACTGATGCAGCTATCCAATGTGTATGTTGTCACCATTGAAATGTTTGGGAATACCATTTTCTATCCCGGCATGGAGGTCTATATCAATCCTTATGGAATCGGGGGAACTACTCTAGGTACTCCAACGGATTCCGATTCGATTGCTAATAAGCTGGGACTGGGAGGCTATCATACAATTACAAGTGTAAAGACTTCTCTCACACCAGGAAGTTTTAAAACAACCATACAAGCCCAGTGGTATTTCTCAGGCAATCCTGATGAAGCTCAGGCCGATAAAGATGGAACTATCCCCGGATCTCGTTTTCTTAAAGATCCTAAGATTGCCGATCCGGTTCCCAACCGAGACGAAAACTATTGCCTGGGGGTTCTTAAAGGAGCCGAGACAGACCTTACGAACCTCAACATGGATCCATCATACGAGAGCATTACGTCAGCCACAGCACCAGCTGCAGCCACCACCGATGCCGATGCGATACCGGTAAATACTGAGCCTCCCGAAAGCAATCCCAATGAGTTAAGCGTAACCTTTACCGACGTTACTTCGGGTCGTTCGACCGTAGTCACTTATGATGAGAACGACTTCAACACGGACGCTGCCATCGACAATGCGTCCGGGGTGGCCTCAGAGACGGGACACCTGACAGTCATGCGCTATAAGTTACAGGGGGCGGTAGTAGCCACTTACATAGCTAACGATAATACAGGAGAATGTGAGGTCCGATTCCCCGACGGGACGACATTTATTATCTCCCTGTCCGCTGATGACGCCCTGCCGCCACCGCCGGCCACATCGGAGCAAGAAGAGAACGACAATCCAGAGTTCGACAGCGAGGAAGAGCCTCCGGAATCAGATCCTGGGGAATCAGATCCCGACGCATTAGACTCCGATCAGCCCGAGAGCAGTCCAGAACCGATTCCTGAGGAAACTATCGAGGCAGAGCAACAAGACGTTCCCGAAAAATCATTAAAATCTAAAGACGGCTGGACTTATGAGCAGGTCAACGCCAGAGAGACAGCTATCGCAGCATTGCCAGAGGCTGAGAAAGACCCGTATAAAGCGAATAACCCAGCGCCCTATATTAGAATTTTTCCGAACAGGGTTATGGGCTCTATTACACTATTTTATGATGACAACTCTTCAGAAGTAATTTGGAGTACTGCATAATGCCCAAATTTAGAGGAAAAAATTCAATAACGTCGGCACAACATTTGTTGTATCAACGCCATCTGTACGATATCGAAGCGTTCCCCGAAAATGGAGGGCTCGGTCCTCCACAAATTGTTGATTTCAATTTCGCAGAAAGAAATTTGTATGGCAAAGTAGATCGACAGCACAACCCTGTATATGCCAAGACAGCGTTTATCGTTCCGGTATTCAGCGCCAATAACAAAAACAGTACTATCCTCGCGATGGACTTCGTTGCAGACCAATTTAATAAATTCGAAGCTCATTATCTTCGGGCTTGCAGAATGGGAGTGATTCCTGTTGATGATGCTTTACTCTCCACTATAGAAATTAAAAAGGCGTATGAGAGCCCACGTGACCTGTATCGTATGTATGCGGATGAAATAATGACAACTTATTACTTGAACTTTCTTCCTCCGCGAACGAGACAAATTAAAAACTTCCAAGATTTTCTAGGAAACTTTTTAGAATTCATGGAAAAAATGAAAGCTATCTTTCCCATTACGTTCTCTGGCTATCAGCGCTCCAGTCAAAGTTCCATCTTTACTTCAGGTCTGGCATTGGACATTGGAGGGTTAGATTTTGGAGATGATGAAGTCAAGGAAGAGAGTTTTCTCACAAACCCTGCGTTTGATTTTTATATAAATTTAGCAAAGCAATATGGTTTTTCGGTAAACAAGCACAACCCATCTGTTTTAGTATCTGATTTAGCAGGCCCTGGGGCAAAAGCATCGCTGGGAGCTTTTGGATTATACGGTCTCACTTCGATTTTCACCAGCCGTTATAGTAAAACTCTTTATGATGATCTCCCCGATCTCACGAAGCTCTTTATGGATTATTACAATTCTTTTGTTACTTCTTATCCGCTTGAAACCATCCCTCAAGCATGTGGAACCAGAACGATTACCAAAGTACTACGACGGCAATATGTTAATGATACTGATTATAAAACCAATAATATTATATTACATTTATATATTAATATAAGAAATATAGAAGAAAGAAAACCCTTTAATCAAATAGAGCTTAACTATTTCTATAACAATGCTTTGAGTTTAAGAAAGAAGTCCGAAAGAATGATGCTTGAGTATATCGACGATCAATTTAAAAGCAAATACAATGAAAAAATTGGCTCCCTATCTTATTACAAAAAAAAGGTAGAAAAAAAACTTGACAAGTAGACTCCAATGGGCTATATTATTAAGGATGAGAGAAGCCTGGAGGACAAATGGTATTTCAAATCTTAGACGATAAAAGAGATTGTAGAGGAATTTATGCAAATGGAGAGTTTATTTATGATAAGATCCCAAGCAGCGCTGATCATACTTGGGCTTATTCTAATGGGCTTGCTGGGCGCCACATACAGTATGCTTATCTTTGGGGTAACGGTAAATCTATTAAAGAGATTTGCCCAGAGCATCTGAAGGCTCGACTGGAATCTCGAGAGCACAAGATTAAAGCGCATTTCAAATCTTTTAACATAGCTCAGATTAATTTTGACGACATCTGCTTTTATGATCTTGTACCAGATAAGCACATGCGCCATTATTTTGAGATTAAAAACGAAATTTGTGAATGGGTCTTTGAGAACTATCCGAAACCACAGAATTATTCTTTTCTCCATGAAGCATATCAAACTATACAGGATATAGCCCACCATCCCGTCAAAATTAATCTGCACAAACTATATAATTTGGCGAAGACTGATACGAAAGCAAAGAATTTGCTCAAATGGCTTCAGACTAACCCAAACCCAACAGTGCGTTACAACCTCTTCGGCACTGTCACAGGACGCTTAACTACAAGAGAGGGATCATTCCCTATTATGAATTTAAAAACCGAATTAAAGCCCATTGTGGAACCCAAGTGGAACTGTTTTCTAGAACTTGATTTCAACGCTGCCGAGATTCGCACTATGCTTGCCCTCATGGGACAAGAACAACCTCAAGGAGATATCCATGAATGGAATCAACAAAATATTTTCAAAGAAAACATTTCACGCGACGAAGCAAAACGACGATTCTTCGCCTGGCTCTACAATCCCAACTCCCAAACCCTCGAATCCTCTGCCTATGACAAACAAGCCGTTCTGGGACGATACTACAAAGAAGGGCACATACAAACCCGATTCGGACGACAAGCCGCCTGCGGCCCCTTCCACGCCCTCAACTATGTGCTCCAGTCACATTCCAGTGATGCCTGTTTGGAACGGGTATGTAAGCTCAATATATTCCTAAAGGATAGAAAGTCTTATGTTGCCTTTACTATACACGATTGCTGTATTATCGACCTTCATCGGGACGATCGGCATCTTATTCCACAATTAAAAGAAATCTTTGAAGATACTAAGCTTGGTCATTTCCCTTCTGCCTGTCACATTGGAAAGAATTTAGGAGAAATGAGGAAGTTTACGTGGAAATAAAAGAGGGAGATCTTGTGGTTACATTGCCTCAAGTGGTAAAAGTTCGATCCATTATTGGAGGCCTCGAAGGAGGGGTCATCGGCGTGGTGGTAGAAACGAGTCCCCGCTTTGATCATCTTAATGTCTATGGAGTCCTGATTGAGGGAGAAATGTATTACCTCTTTGAAGATGAGATTTCCAAGCTGGAGAAAGAATGAAAGTAGGAGATCTCGTAGAGTCACGCCAATGTATTTGGCATTTCAGCTCAGAGGCTAAAGTGAAACGAATAGGGATTATTTTAAATATTGAAACAACTCCCCACGGTTTATTCTACGGGTGCTGGTTTACCTCTATAGGCTACGTCGAGATAGATGCCCATGGAATAGAAATAGTGGAGGGCGCGTGTTAATTATTGGACTCGGCGAAGCCGGCTGTAACATCGCAAGCATTTTTAAACAGCACAAACAGTACCACGTTGAGCTTTTAGACGAAGGGAAAGGGTTAAAGAAGCACCCTTCGGTTGAAGAGTATGATAACATTAAATATACCCCTCGCAAGAAAGCGCTCAAATCAGCCACTGAGGGCATCCTATTTGTTTGCGGGAGTGGTAAGGTGGCTGGAGCTGCATTACGCGTTCTAGAGGCTCTCAAGCACGTTAAAATGCAAGTTATTTATCTATGTCCTGATCTCGAATACTCATCCAAGGACGAACAGTTGAGACACAAGGTTCATTTTAACGTCCTACAACAATATGCTCGCTCGGGAATGATAGCGGAATTAATGCTCCTGGATAATAAAACTCTTCTTGAGTTTGCGGGACATGGAACCATTTATGAATACTATAAAAAGGTTAACCATTACATTTACACCGCAGTTCATACCTTGAATTATTGTAAAAATGTAAAACCAGAATTTAGTACACCCCACGCTCCCAAAGACATCAGTAGAATAACGACATTGGGATTCGGACTGCTAGAAAAAAAAGAAGAAAAGTTGTTCTTTCCCCTTGACAACATTACTGAAACGAGTTATATTATTAACATAAATGAAGAAGAACTGGCAAACGATGTCAGTGTGCTCCCTAATGTAAAAGGAATGGCAAAGGAAAGCAAAGACTTAGAGAGAGAAACTTCATTTGCAATTTGGTCAACAGAAGAAACCGAGAGTTACTACTACACCAAACACTATACACATTTTATTCAAGAAATTGAGAAGGAGAAATAATGCTGACACTAATAATGACAATTCTAATTGGCTGTGGTGAGAAAGCGGATGATACCGCCGTCGAAGCACCAAGCACTGAACAAGAAAGTTAAAAAAAATACTTGACAAGACATGATGAACATGTTATATTATAAACATAATAAACGATTGGGAGTAAGGTTAAAACCCTGCTCACCTTAAAATAGAAACCATAAGGAGAAACTACTATGGCTATTAATATTGAAGCGATGCGAGCCAAACTTACTGCATCTAAAACTGGCAACAAAGGTCAATCAAACAGTACGAAATGGCGTCCCAACCAAGGAGACCAGACCATTCGTATCCTTCCTACAACAGATGGAGATCCTTTCAAGGAATTTCACTTTCATTATAATGTAGGCAAAAACCCTGGGATCATGTGCCCTAAACGTAATCATGGAGAAGAGTGTCCAATTTGTGACTTTGCATCCAAACTGTGGAAGGAGGGCGTCGAAAATGATGACGTTTCCCTCAAGACAGAAGCAAAGAAACTGTTTGTGCGAAAGCGTTATTACTCTCCCATCGTCGTTCGAGGCAAGGAAACCGAGGGTGTTAAAGTTTGGTCTTACGGAAAGACCGCGTATGAAACCTTGCTGGGTTATGTCCTCGACCCTGACTATGGTGATGTGACGGATCCTGATACAGGAACAGATATTGTTCTGAATTATGATATACCCGGAACTCCGGGGTCTTTCCCTAAGACCACTCTAAAACCTCGGCGGCGCCCAAGCGTTCTTTGTGATGAGGCGGTCGCAGATTGTAATAAACTCATAGAGTCGGTACCTGATATTGGTGAACTCTTTGATCGTAAAACAACTGAAGATGTACAAGCTTTGTTAGATGATTTCTTGTCCTCCGAAACATCATCGGAAAATCGTTCAAGTGAGACAACTAAGTATTCCAAGGAGAAATCCTCGGGCATCGACGAGGCCTTTGATAATTTCATGAACAACAAGTAGTTGTAGTCCTCCTGTGTTGAAAGGGTTAGCCGTCCACCCTGATGAAAAAAGTGGCGGTCCATTTTCATAAGGAGCACCACATTGGGCAAAGTAGTTAAAATGAAAACAAAACCAGGAAAAATAGATATTGCAGCAATGAAAAAGTTCGTCAATAAATCTGTCGGCTTGGACGTTGCCCACGATCTTCGGAAAGACAATCCCACCGAAGTAAAACAATGGATCCCAACAGGATCTCGCTGGCTTGACTCTATTACAGTTAGAGGAAAGTATGGCGGAATTCCCGTTGGAAAGATTACCGAGATAGCAGGTCTGAGTTCTGCTGGAAAATCTTTTATGGCTGTGCAAATAGCCGCTAATGCTCAAAAGATGGGATTCACAGTTGTCTATTTCGACGCTGAAAGTGCCATCGACCCACAGTTTCTTACAACTGCTGGCGTTAAGGTTGCAGATCTCTTGTACGTTCAGGCTCTCTCAGTAGAGAAAGTTCTTGAAACTATCGAGGATCTTATGGGAGAGTACCCCGAGACTCGATTTCTTTTCATCTGGGATAGCATTGCTGCTACCACATCAGAAAAAGAAATGGAATCGGACTTCAATCCGCAATCAACCATGGCTGTGAAGCCACGGATTTTCGCTAAAGCATTTCCGAAACTTACAATCCCCTTGGCTAACCAACAATGTACGCTCATTTTGGTTAATCAATTGAAGACAAACATCACAAGCAATGTTGCCGAAGCAATGACAACCCCGTTTATTGCTCCAGGTGGCAAAGCCATTGAATATTTCTGCTCCCAACGCATTTGGTTAACAAAGCGTAAGGCTAAAGCGGGGTATGTGACGGATGCTTCGGGGTTGAGAATCGGTTCAGAACTAAAAGTAAAGATTGAAAAGTCTCGCTTTGGAACTGAAGGCAGAACCTGTGGGTTCAAAATCCTCTGGGGTGGCCAAGCAAGAATCCAGGACGAAGAGTCGTGGCTTGAAGCCTTGAGGTTATCTCAATCAGATAGGTATCGGGTAGGTGGTGGTTGGTACTACCTTACCGACTCGAAGGGTAAGGAGCATAAGTTCCGCGCCTCCGAATGGTTAGAGAAGTTAAAAAATTCAAAGTTCAAACAAATTGTGTTTGAGATTATGGATGAAGAGATCATTAAAAAGTTTGATACCGAAGGAAAAAACTTCAACATCGACAAAGAATAACATATTGGCAAGTTAGGTCTCTGGGAGCCTCGGGTTTACGCCCGAGGCTTTTTGTCTTTATGGGTAAGAATCCTCTATTTATTTATGGAGGACAGGTTTATGAATTTTTTATTTGGGTTATTTCTATGGAGCTGCGGGGGTAAAAGCACCACGCCCGACGCTGAAAGCCCTGTAGAAGAGCCATGTGGTTTTTCTATCGGAACTACGCAATGCAATTTTATTTTAAAAGACCAGCACGGAGAGGATTTTGAACTCTATGAGCATTATGGAAGTGTGATTATTTTGGATTTTTCGGCGGAGTGGTGTTATTACTGTAAGGTAGCAGCCAGCCAGGTACAAAGTATAGAAGATGACCTTGGCGTAGAATACGTGACAATTCTTGTAGAAAATGCTGCTGGTGAAAGACCAAGTCAGGAAGAGTTGGAACTTTGGGCTTCTACTTATGACATCACAGATGCTCCGGTGCTCGGAGGAGCCCGAGCGATCCTAGATGATGAGAGTATGAACGGTTGGCGTGTATTGGCTTGGCCAACATTTTTTATTATTGATGAGGAGATGCGTATCTATCAAAAAATCCGAGGCTACGATGAGTTCCTCCTGCGTGAGGTTACACGCCAAGCCATTTATAATTAAACAAAATCTGCTTGACAACTCATGGATGATAGGTTATATTATAATTATAATCGGAGGACACTATGAAAAAGATTTTAATTACACATAACGATATCCAATTTGTTGGCTATCTCATCAAAGATCAAAAAACTAAATTCGTTGCTAAAAACGAGAACAAAGTTTTGACCTATCATTACCCGAAAGCTTCTTATTCTTATAAGATTGTGGAGGAAAAATGATAAACGTCGGAACATTAGTGACTGTAGACCTGGACAAAGCCAGACAGTTTCGAAGAGGACATTTGCTCGAACACACAGGGGTGGGGATAATATTAGAAATGCCCCGCATATGGAAACGCAATGTCAAAGGAACGGGGGGAATTGATTTTGGTTCCCATGACCCAACGTGCTGGGTTAAAATTCAATTCGGTGACAAACAAGCGGTTATTCCCTCAGACTTTTTAGATTTTGTGGAGGACTGATGGCTAAAGTTATTTTAATCGATGCTCTTAATATGTTCATTAGGAGCTACGTGGTTAACCCCACAATGGATCGTCACGGAAACCCTATTGGTGGGTGTATTGGGTTTTTAAAATCCTTACAGAAAGTGTGCCGCAAGTTTCAGCCTGATGAAGTAATTGTGGTCTGGGATGGTCACCACGGTTCCGAAAGAAAGCGCGCCCTCAATAAGAATTATAAAGAAGGGCGTAAGCCTATTCGGTTTAATCGACGGCTAATTGATTTAGACCCTAAAGAACAAGACAAGAATAAAGCTTATCAACTGATCAGACTCATGGAGTATCTCAATGAACTACCTATCATCCAACTCACAATCGACTTCGTTGAAGCCGATGATGTTATTGCTTATGGAGCACGGCACCTTATTTACGCGTTCTGGGACAAGATCATTGTTTCTTCCGATAAAGACTTTTTTCAACTATGTGATGATTACACATCTATCTATAGACCTATCCAAGATAAGGTTGTTACAAAACAAACTATTCTTGACGAGTTTAAAATTCATCCCAATAATTTTGCCCTTGCTCGTGCAATTGCAGGTGACAAAAGTGACAATCTGGAAGGTGTGTCTGGTGTTGGGCTTAAGACAATTGCGAAAAGGTTTCCTTTCATGGCTCGCCCAGAAGAATATGATAGCAGCGAGATTATTAAAGCTTGTGCAATGCAAGCAAAAAAGCTTAAACTACATGAAAACATTATGCAGCATGCAGATGTAATAAAAAATAATTATAAAATTATGCAACTTTACTCACCTAACATTAGACCGATGAATAGAGTTTTTATTGATAACACGCTATTGCAGTTTGAACCTGAGTTTTCGAGATTAAATTTTACGAAAATGTTGTTTTCGGATGATCTTTCCTACATCAACTTTGAGGAACTCACTCGCATTATGAAAAAAATTAAAAGGTAAAGAACCACCTTGACAAATTAGAACAAACAAGTTATATTTATTAACACTGGAGGACAAATGACTATACACGAACACGAAACTTTTTTGCGCTTTGGAAAAAAATTCCAAGAAAATATGTGCCAACTAATGCTGGAAGACAGACCTTTCTTCGACCAGCTCTCAGAAGTCTTAAGAGTTGAATTCTTTGAATTAAAATATTTACAAATTTTTGCAGAGACTTTAATGAAATACAGAGCTAAATACAATACACACCCAAATCATGAAGTCATGATGGCGATACTTAGAACTGAGTTGAATCATTGCGATGATGCCGCCGCATCACAAGTAAGAAATTACTTTGCTAGGATTATGCGGTCTGAGGGAGTGGAAGAAGCAGCCTATGTTAAAGACAAATCGTTAGATTTTTGTCGAAAACAAGTTCTCAAGGGAGCAATGATGCAATCTATAAAACTTATTAAGTCTTCATCTTTTGATGAGATTGAAAAAGTTATTCAAGAAGCATTAAAGCTCGGAACAGACAACAACTTCGGTCACAACTATCACACCGACGCCTTAAAGCGTTTTGAATTTATTAATCGTGCCCCCATCTCAACTGGTTGGGATCGAATGGATGAAATCGTGAGTGGAGGTCTAGGCAAAAATGAACTGGGGGTTGTTATTGCACCTACCGGTGCCGGTAAGTCTATGGTACTTGTACACTTGGCTGCTCAAGCTTTAAAACAAGGCAAGACAGTGGTTTACTATACTTTAGAATTAAAGGATACGGTTGTTGGCTCTCGTTTTGATTCATGTTTAAGCGGGATTCCCCTTAACGACCTTAGAGACCGGAAAGAAGAAGTTCTAGCTCACATTGAAAGTGTAGATGGTTCCTTGATAATCAAGGAATACCCCACCAAGTCAGCTTCAGTTCAAACTATTAAAAATCACATCGAAAAACTTAAGAAAAGAGGGATCTATCCCGAGATGGTTTTGGTAGATTATGCTGATCTTTTACGCCCAACGCGCACCTCTAGCGAGAAGCGCCATGAGCTAGAAGAAACCTATGAAGGTCTGCGAGCGTTAGCACAGATCTATGAAATCCCAGTGTGGACAGCTTCCCAAACTAATCGAAGTGGACTCAACGCGGAAGTTATTACAATGGAATCCATCTCCGAAGCATTTAATAAATGTTTTGTGGCGGATTTTATCTTCTCTCTCTCCCGTACTGTCCAAGATAAACAATCTAACAAAGGACGCATCTTTGTAGCCAAAAACAGAAATGGGCCCGACGGACTTGTGTTCCCAACATTTGTGGACTGGTCTGATGTAACCATTAAGGTGTTGAATAGAGAAGATAACGATATGGAAATGCCCAGCGCCAAAGATGCGCTCACCATCCTACGACAAAAATACAGTGAACTAAGTTAACATACGGAGAGGAACAATGGATTTAGAAAAGAAAATTTTATCAGATGTAACCGTACACATGAAGTACGCCCGATACCTTGAGAAAGAGAACCGTCGGGAAAACTGGGAAGAGTTAGTGAAGCGCAACATGAAAATGCATCTGAAAAAATTTCCTTCCTTACAACGGGAAATACGTAATGCTTATCAATTTGTCTTTCAAAAGAAGGTTCTTCCTTCTATGCGAAGCATGCAGTTTGGTGGCAAACCCATCCAGGTTTCTCCCAACCGTATTTTCAACTGTGCTTTTTGTCCGGTAGATAATTACCATGTCTTTAGTGAGATTATGTTTCTCCTCTTGGGAGGAACAGGGGTAGGATACTCAGTGCAGAAGCACCATGTGGAAAAGCTGCCGACCATCCACAAGCCCTCCCACCGAAGCCGCCGATTCTTAATCGGAGATTCAATAGAAGGCTGGGCGGATTCAATTAAATCTTTGATGGCTTCGTACTTCAAAGGAACTTCCCGCCTTCGCTTTGACTTCTCAGACATTCGTCCGAAGGGCGCTCGACTTGTTACTTCTGGTGGTAAAGCACCAGGTCCCCAACCACTCCGTGAGTGTTTAGTAAAAATGGAAGGAATTTTAGATGAAAAAGAAAACGGCGATCAACTTACTCCCATTGAAGTTCATGATATCATCTGTCATATTGCGGACGCAGTTTTGGCTGGAGGCATTCGAAGGGCTGCTCTCATCTCTTTGTTCTCTGCCGACGATGATGAGATGCTTAGTGCGAAAGTCGGGAACTGGTGGGAGTTACATCCCCAGCGAGGACGAGCCAACAACTCCGTAGTACTGATGCGTCATCGTATCGACCGCGATACGTTCATGGCTATCTGGCAGCGAGTTGTAGAAAGTGGCTGCGGAGAACCCGGCTTTTATTTTTCTAATGACAAAGATTGGGGAACCAATCCTTGCTGCGAAATCGGATTGCGCCCTTATCAGTTTTGTAATTTGACCGAGGTCAATGTAAGTGATGTGAGTACTCAAGAAGAACTCGAAGATAGAGTTCGTGCAGCGACTTTCATTGGAACTCTTCAAGCATCTTACACTGACTTTCACTATCTTCGTCCCATCTGGCAACGTAATACTGAAAAGGACGCACTCATCGGGGTCTCCATGACAGGCATCGCTTCAGGTGGAGTACTCAATTTAAATCTTACAGCCGCATCATTGATTGTTAAAAGAGAAAACCGCCGCGTAGCAATGCAAATCGGTATCCGACCTGCCGCTCGTTCCACCTGCGTCAAGCCAGCCGGAACTACCTCGTTGACGCTGGGAACTTCCAGCGGCATCCATGCGTGGCATAACGACTATTATCTACGCAGAATCCGCGTAGGAAAGAATGAGGCAATTTATAAATATTTAAGTGAAGCTTTACCTCGTCTTGTAGAAGACGATAAATTTCGTCCTCACGACACTGCTATTATTAGCGTTCCACAAAAAGCTCCTGAGGGAGCCATAACACGCCATGAGAGCCCTTTGAATTTGCTTGCTAGGGTACAGGCTATTAGTGACACTTGGATCCGTGGAGGACACCAAAGCGGTCATAATACCCACAATGTTTCTGCCACCATTACTGTGAAACCTGATGAATGGGGTGCCGTGGGTGAGTGGATGTGGGTTAATAGGAAATGTTACAACGGTTTATCTGTATTGCCGTATGATGATCACACCTATGTGCAGCCACCCTTCGAGGATTGCACCCAAGAAGAGTACGAAAGTTTGTTGCCCTTCGTCAAAAGTATAAATTTGGATCTAATTAGAGAAGACCAAGATGAAACAAATCTCGCCGGTGAGCTAGCTTGTTCAGGCGGATCTTGCGAAATTTTTTAGGAGAAAATAATGAGAGAACGATTGGAGTTGATTATAGAACAACTAAGAACAGCTATGGCTGACATTGATAAAGTAGATGCTGGAACTTATGGGTTTAAAGCCGCTGCGCCCCGCGCTCGGAAAGCAGCGCTGACTGCGATTAAAGAGCTTAAAGATTTAAGAGCAGAAATCCAAGAAAAGAAAAATTCTCACCAATAAATGCTTGACAATGTCCTCTCAGCGTGTTATAATATACTATGTTGAAAGGCATTGCCTATATTGATGCTGGAGGGAAAATGTATCTTGAACCAAAAAACCGTCACTTGCTTGTGCTCCCCTTAACAGAGGAGGAACAAGAAAAGAGTATTATTATTCTGCCTGATGAATATAAACAACCAAAATCAGCTTATGTTATGTGTGACGTACTAGGAATAGCTGACAGTTGTGAAATAAATGTTACAATCGGGGACTGTGTAATTGTCGAAAGGCGCATGCTCCACGAAGTAAAAGCAATGGGCGAAACTAATTATCTCGTACTAGAAAATTATGTTTATGGGAGACTACAAGATGAATAAGAAAGTATTAAAACAAATGATTAGAAAGGTTCTTATTGAGAATCAAGAGAAGCGGGTGGTGCTCTTTGAAGCAGCGCAACCTAAGTATGATAGGTTGCTTGACATCTTAGAGGGGCGGTCAGACATAGAGACAGTTGGCATCATGTCTGGACAAAACCCCATGGCTCAAGCCATAAGTCCGGAAAAGAACCTCAAATTAAAAGGTCAACTGGAGCGGCGCTTAAAGAAAATGGGGCTGAAATATGAACGCATCGGCGGCATCTTTGGAGGTCTCGTGGAGAAATCTGTGGTCATTATGAATGTCGATCAAAATACGATGGACATTCTGTGCCGAGAGTTCGATCAGTGGGGGTTTGTTTTTGGGCAAAAGCATATGATGAATGCTACCCAGGATTTTATGGCGTTTACTATGTATGCGATTGATTATGACAATCCAATGGGCTGGCAAAAGGATCCCCACTCTAAATCCACGGGCTTTATTATTAAACATGAGGAATTGGAAGGATCCAGTGACAACGTATCCTTTGATCCGACTTCTAAAAAGAAATTTGGAATGGAATTGTATGAGGAGGACTGATGAAATACCACAAAACAATCAGCCTTTATACCGATGATGTGGGGAAGGTTCAATACATAGATCACATGGGTTCTGATCTCACAATTGTGAACAGCGCTCGTGTTTCATTTGGAGTCGAAAAGGAGGAACTAGATGATCGAGATAAGAAACTTGTTAACTATCTTGTTAAACACAGACACACGAGTACGTTCGAGCACAACGTGGTTACCTTTAAGTTTATCGTTCCTCTTTTTGTGCGCTCTCAACACATGCGACATCGCACCTGGAGTTACAACGAAATTTCCCGAAGATATACAGATAAAGATCTTGCTTTTTATTGCCCAATGTCATTCCGTACTCAGCATAAGTCCAACAGGCAATCTTCTAACCAAGATACCATAAATCCGATTTTATATCCCGACCTTTCAGATACTGACTTTGGGGTAACTTGTTATGACACTATCAAATTTCACACGACGGCCTCTTATAAACTGTTCCACCAGTTGATGAACGCTGGCGTATGTCGGGAGCAGGCTCGGATGGTGCTCCCACAGAATATGTATACTGAATACTATGGCACGTGTAATTTAAATAATCTTCTTAAGTTTATTGATTTGCGCACCCACGACGGAGCCCAATGGGAAATTCAAAAAGTTGCAGAGGCATGCTTAGAAATTGCTAGCGATCTTTGGCCGGAAGCCGTAGGTGCATTTAGGAAACACCGATGTGTTTAAGAAAGGCGACTTGTTTTTTTTAAATGACAGAGGTCGCATGCTCTTTCAACATATAGAAGCTAAGAATGGACTTATTATGAGCGAGCCCTATCTTCTTTACGAGTATGGTTTCCATGGCACTCCCGAGACAGTTACCTACAATGGCTACGATGTTTTAATCAAGGGAAGACTATTTACAGAGATACCAGAAGACTTTTTACTGCGAGTGATTAAAAGTGAAGAAAATACTAAATGAGTGGAAAATTTTTCTCCGAGAAAATTCGAGATTTGAGATTGATAAAGAAAAATTGCTTGATAAAGTTAGGGACATTTTCTTTGGAGCCTATGACACTTGGAGCGATGAATATAAAAGCCTCCAAGATGAAGAATTTCAGTCCCTCTATGCCGAACTCACAAAGCGTGTAGAAGCCGACCCGCAGCTTACTGAAAAAGATAAAGCAACGATTTTGTCCAACGCTAATATTGGACTAACTTTATACTGGTCAGACGAGAGTAGGAGAGGCTATGGAACCCCTGATCTTGTCAAAAAAATTATTCAAAAAAAATTGAACATTTTGGAGGCAACGCTGTCTTCTGAGGAATTGGAATATTTGAAAAATGAAGGTCTCCAAAATGTCTTGAAAATGGTCTCTTCTGATAGGGGCGCAATGGTCTTTCCTACTGACCTCTCGGTGGGTGTGGGGATGATCAACGGACAGAAGGTTTTGGATGCATTTATGACCACTTCTTCGACTATAAATAACCACCTCCTACCAGTGCTTGGGATGGGAGGATATCAAGTTCAAAAAAGCCTACCAAAGCAAAAGAAAAGAAAGAAGCATGCCCCGCCGATGTCACCAGAAGAAATGATGGCACAGATGAAAAAATTCGGCAATAAATAAAAGAGGCGTAAGTGCCAGATTTAGATTTACATTATGAAGAACTGAATGTAGGCAAAACAATCACTTGTTTGCTGCATTCGTTTCGCACTGAAACTCCATGCGTTCTCTTAGAGCCCATTCCGCCCTTTAAATTGGATGTTAGGTATGCGGACTATGACTTTACGTGGCTTGGTCTTGACAACCCAACAGCACTGCAGGTCTGGGATAGGCTTTGTTTTTTGCTTAGTATGTCAGGAATTTTGCTTTTTCCTAACAATGTCCTTAACTACCGTAAAGAAAATGAAAATTTTGTAATCATCACGAATTACAATAAGAGAATCAACATTTCCTACAATAAATTAAACGAATTTGACCACCACCAAACAGGCTGGAATTATGTGTATGATTTCTATGATTGGCGTGTCGGAGGGAACCATGGAATTGAGGAGATAAAAGACCTCGATGATAAGTTCATCCAGACGATAAAATTTTACTCATCCGACCGAGAAAATGTGGGTTCTCATGTCAAAGATTTGGTGGGAATTTCTTACCTCTCAACCGAGCAATTAGATGACGTTGAAATCTCTCCTATTTACTCCAGATTGAAGATGTTACAGATGATAAAAAAGGAAGGAATTGAAGGCAGCGTGGTTGGCTATAATTCTCGAGGTTTGCCGAAATATCGTCGTCCGATTATCGAGTTTAGAAAGCGGGTAGTTGTGCCTGATTTTGTGCCTCAATTTTCTTTTGCTGAGGTCTACGCTCTCGAACAACAAAAAGGTTATACGTGGAAGTTACTAGAGAAAATAATACAACATACTTCCATCTAGCTGGCATTGTTCCAGTAGCAGGTCAGCCCTTAGATTTTGACCAAGCGTGGCCAGATTGTTTGATGCCGATTGCTCCTGATTATTCGCTGCTCGAAGCTGCCGTGGTAGAATGTGCTTATGCTGGTTGTGATACAATCTGGATCATTTGCAATGATGACATTTCCCCTTTGATTAAAAAAAAATTGGGAGATTTTGTAAAAGATCCCGTGTATGCTCATCGCCGCCATGAGAGAAAACCGGATCAAACTGTTCGCTACATTCCCATTTATTATGTACCCATTCACCCCAAAGATCGCCACAAAAGAGATTGTCTGGCGTGGTCGGTAATTCATGGCTCTTTGTCTATTTTTAAAATCTCCGATGAGATTTCGAAATGGGTTATTCCTAATAAATACTACGTCAGTTTTCCCTACGGCTACTTCCCCGCATGGCAACTTCGAGAACATAGAAAGCTAATTTCTTCGTCTAAAAACTTTTATGTTTCTTACAATAACGGAACCTTTAAAGATGGACTGTATACTTCTTTTACTTTTGGTAAAGAGGAGTTCATTGAATTTCGTAAAATCATACGCACTGGAACCGGCCGCTGGCGTCCAGGGGTAGACTATAAAGAATACGATGCCCTTCCCCTGGAAGAAAGATGGTCTGCTAGATTCTTTCCCATTGAGAAAGTTTTTGAACCATTTAATTTAGAATCCGCCTCGGAGATTAAAATAAAGAGCTTTTGGAATGTAGATAGCTGGAATGGTTATAAACAGTTTGTTGCCGATAACGTGGACAAAGACATCCAACGCCCTACAAAGACCATCCTTACGAGGCAAAAGTCCAAACCTATAGCTCGAAACTACTTAGAGCCAGATGAAAAAGAAATTTAAATTCAAACAATTATTAAACGAATATCGTTCCTATTTTTACGAACTTCAATACATTGACGAAGTATTAAAAGACGGTAATGAAGAGTTTGAAATTTATTACAGGCGATACTGCGCTGACAACGACATCGACATCGTGGGTCTTAACAAGACTCATGCAACCAGAGTAGAACAGGCTTTTTCTAACTCTACCACTCTTGCCGAATCGGTAAAGAAAAAAATGCGTGAAAATGAATTTGATTCCAAGCATCTTTTCCGACAAATGGCGAGGAAGTTCCACCCTGATGCTCTGTCTATTGATGATCCGAGAAAAGAGGAGTATGAAGACGCTTTTAAAAAAGCGGTAAATGCTATTGATGAAGGACGATGGGGAGAGTTGTTTGATGTAGCCGATAGGTATAATTTAGATTTAGATAATTATGAAGAAATTAACAAATCCTTGCGTCTCGACATCGGGAGAATAAAAGGAGACATCAAGCACCGACAGGACAGTTATGCGTGGTTATTACATCAATGCAATGATAACATTGCATGTAAGGAGAACGTAGTTAAAAAATTCTTAAAACATTTATTTAATATTTGACAAATGGGAATTTATTTATAGAACCAAAAAGGGATTTAACATCGAAAACGTGAAAGATCTCATGGAAAGCACCACTTAAATATAAGGATAATGTTGTTAAAATCTGTGTTTAAAAGTTGACAAAGTATCTCTAATAGGCTATATTATATGAGAGGAAGAAAAAATGAAATTAATTATGGAAAATTGGAGGGGGTTTGTAGAAAGATCTCCTTATGAAGAACTTTTAGTCGAAACCTTTCGGCAATATGAAAAGGGACAACTCGAAGAAGATCTCTTTAGGTCTATAGTAGCTGGTCTCGGTTTGGCTGTGGGAACTATGTTCCTCACGCTCCAAGCAGAACGCTCCGGAGAACTTCAACAGGCAGCAGCCCAAATACAACAAAACCAAGCCGAGCTAGATTCCGATCAAGAAAAATTTGCTGAACTTGAGAGTCTTTTAATGAATCCCAACGCATGGCAATGGAATCCCGACCCGACAGCGGGCCTAGGGTTCCCTCAGGTGGAAAAAGATGGAGAGTGGCACACCACAATGCCTGCGGACTGGTCTATTGCTCTTCAGGTGGCTCAAGACAAAGAAAAAGGGATAGTAAATATCCCAGGTATGGCTTCAGGAGAGTTACCTAGTGCTCAAGAAATATATGATACTCTTAAAAATAAAGGCAAAGCCGGCAGTGAACCAGATTTGGAAAATGCCATGAAGGATCTCCTCCCATACATGGTGGAGACTACCGAATTGGGAGCTGACTTAAGAGGGGTTGCCAAACAAATGAGTCCACCGGAAGGGCCCGATATGGATACTTATCAAATGAGCACAATCGCGGTAGATCCTGACTATTTTCAAATGAATCCCGATTACGTCACAGTCAGCGGCGCCACCGCACAGGACTTATATATTCAATATTATTTTGGAAAGTACTTGGGGGCGGATGAAGCGGTGAATTTTGGACTGGAACTTGGAGGACAGAAATGAAAAATTTTTTAATAAAAGTATTTGGTATAACACTAGGGTTTTATGGGGGCGTATTTTATGTCAACCCATTGATTCTACATTACATACTTTAGGGCTCGCAATGGCTTCGACGGGTTAGAATCAAGGAGAGAGTGCATGCAGGCGTGAATCGGCCTTAATCGTTCAAATTTTTATAAACGCAAACAATAATTTGTTTTTCGACGAAGTCGCTTTAGCGGCTTAATCGGGTGGTCGTCTCAAACCATCTATCCAAGAGAGACTTTAGCAGTTGGTCCTGCCGAGAAATAAAAGCCCACCAGTCCTCACTCGGTCACAGCGGAGGCAAAAAATGCAGTGACTATCCTGCTGATTGGAGAAACAATCAGATAAGCATGTGAATGACTCAAACTAAGACTAGCGCGGACAGGGGTTCGATTCCCCTCGAGTCCACCAGTTTAATTATAGGAGTAAAAAATGATTAAAAAGTTATGTATAGGCTTATTAGCCTTAATTTTGTCAACTCCTGCTATGGCAGCAGGCAACGAGCAATCCCCAAAGCAAGAGTGGGACCAACGCAAAGGTTTGCGTTTTGGGTACGCTTATATCAACCATGGCGATGATAGTCCACATCTAAAAAACCCTAGTATGTTCACTATAGGTTTTGAGGGACAACAAACAATGAAGGGTGGAGAATGGCTCGATTTGTTATTTATTGAAAACATCACCATCGGTGGTTTAGAACAGAGTGTGTTAATTCCATCTGTGAACTTAATGGTGGGATTTGAGATAAACAACAGGCTCCAACTAGGTGTCGGAGCCAATGCTGCACTCTCGGATCCTTCTGGTGATGATAACTATCTTCATCTTGTAGCAGGCGCAGGATGGACTCAACCAGCAGGTGCATTTAGTGTTCCAATTCATGTAGTGTTCATACCAGACATTAATGACTATTGGAGGCTTGTTGCTACTACCGGTGTAAACTGGTAGGAAGCACTTTGCGGGTGTAACTCAGTTGGTAGAGTATCTGGTTGCCAATCAGATTGTCGTGGGTTCGAGTCCCATCACCCGCTTAGATTTGACTTGGAGGAAAGAAAAATGAAAATTTTAGAAAATAAATGGATGAGTTTTGCTTGTTGTTGTCTCAATTTCATATTTGCGATACAAAGTTATAGCATGGGATCCTGGATGATATGTAGTATATGCACGGGCTTCATGGTCCTTTGCGGATATAATTTTTGGAACCGTATGGGGGAAGAATGAGGTATATATTAATGGGATTAGTTTTGAGTTGCACGGAAGTGTCCATCTCAAAAGTACCGGGCCCCGAAACAGGCCAAGCAGTACCTAAAGACACAGCAAAACAACCATCACCAGAGCCGTCCACAGAGCCCTCTACAGAGCCTATGGAAGGCATCGGAGGGTATGTACACTACTATCTTCGTCAAGTGGCCTGTCCGGCTTGTATGGGCGAGACAAATGAGATTACGGTAGAGTTTGACGCGAGGTTTCATGAGAAAACGTTCGACACTTATACAAGGCACATCCCTGAACAGGGTCAATGCACTCAGACCATCACCCAAACGTGGCCATCAGTAACTTTGATGGACATGGGAGGCCAGATCAAAGCAAAAGCTAATGGAACTGTAATTTATGCTAACAAAACCAGTCAGAATAACTATTTTTATGCTTGGTATACGGATGCATCATATCTTAGAGATACCGTCCACTCATTATCTCGAGAAGATAATTATGAATTCGCTGAGTTTACATCTTTTCATGGGTTCGATTCAATTGAGCCTTATGAATTACGCTATGTAGATCCACAATACGCCTTCGCCGCACCCATCTACAGATCTGGTGCAACATTCTGGTGGGCTCCCTATGGAACCAATACCACTTTTACCATAACTTTGGCAGTCTACTCATCAGATGGCTCATCTTTGCTTGGCTATGTTGTTTGTTCTGGTGGTGATTCCGGAATGATGACAATCCCAGGTCAATATTTGTCCTCTTATCCAACTTGGTCGTTGGTAGCAGTACATATGGCAAGGCACAAGATAGAACTTGTTCCTTGGGAGGAACAAAATACATTCCTCGAAACCCACATGGAGTGGGAAGTAATTGGTACAGGGCACATAGAATGAAATATAGTGACAAAGTTATAGCTCATTTCGAGAATCCCCAAAACGTCGGATCGCTAGATCGTACTCGCCCTCGAGTAGGTACAGGTATTGTCGGCGCCCCGGCCTGCGGAGATGTGATGCAGCTTCAACTGCAGATCAGCGAAGACGGGATCATTGAGGACGCCAAGTTCAAGACCTTCGGCTGCGGTTCCGCGATCGCCTCTTCCTCCCTTGTGACAACGATGGTGAAGAACAGGAGCGTCGAAGAGGCTCAGGGGATCCGAAATGTCGACATCGCCAGCGAACTTGAGCTTCCGGCCCACAAAATTCACTGCTCTGTGCTTGCCGAGGATGCCATCAAAGCAGCTATTGCTGACTACCGCAAGAAACGGAACAGCGAATGAGTTCTTTATCTGCCATGCAACTAATCTCCACTCATTATGTAATGGGGGGACAAGTAGGTTATCACGGAAATCTTTTCGGAGGCATTATGCTTGCGTGGATAGACGAAGCAGGAGCAGCGTTCGCTTGTCAAATTGCCGATACAGGGCGAATGGTTACAAAACATATTTCGGCTTTAACTTTTGAAAGACCTGTGCGTCCAGGTCAGCTTATTAAAATTTATGGACGCTGCCTTAAAATCGGCAACACTTCTCTCACGATAGAACTCGAAGCGAGAAGACACAGCATTTATAACGGAACCCAGCGTTCGGTTTGCAAATGTGAAATGGTCTTCGTCAGAATTGACGGCGACGGGGAGGCTGTTCCCATAGCTCCTCATATTAGAAAGAAACTTGGAGATAAAAATGGAAAATAAAGTAGTTCTAGAATATGTTTGGCTCGATGGATATCGTACCGCAAATTTAAGAAGTAAAATTAAAGTAATGAAGTGGACTTCAGATGCTCCCATGCAACTGGAAGACATTCCAGAATGGAACTTCGATGGCTCGAGCACTCGACAAGCACCCGGAGATGAATCAGAGTGTATTCTTAAGCCCGTGCGCCTCTATGGCGTTCATACAGAACGGTTGATGGTGTTGTGTGAGGTGATGAATCCCGATGGAACACCTCACAGAACTAATCATCGTGCCAATTTAAGAGAAACACTCGGACGCTATTACAATCGAGCTAAAGGATTTTGGTGGGGCTTCGAGCAAGAGTATTTCATTACCAAAGATTTTAAACCCCTTGGCTTTCCCAAGCGCGGATACCCAAAGCCTCAGGGGCTTTATTACTGTGGCGTCGGTGGCAATCAGGTAGTCGGACGAGATTTGGTTATGCAGCACATGTGGAGTTGCCTGGACTATGGTATGGACATCACCGGCGTCAACGCCGAAGTTGCCGTAGGTCAGTGGGAATATCAGTGCTTCAACGACGATACCTTAAAAGCCTGTGATGATCTGTGGATGAGCCGCTATCTCCTCTACAAAATCGCAGAAGATTATGGTTGGGACATCACTATTACACCTAAGCCTGTGGAAGGAGATTGGAATGGCAGTGGATGCCACACAAATTTCAGCACTGAGGAAATGAGAACGACGGGTGGAATTTCTTATCTTGAATCTTTGATGTCTCGATTTGCGACCAAACACCACAGTCACATTGAGGCTTATGGCGAGGGGAACGAGAACCGCCTAACCGGCGACCACGAAACTCAGCGCATTGATAAATTTAGCTGGGGGGTTGGGGATCGCGGCGCATCTGTTCGTGTACCCAATGCTATGGCACAAAATGATTATGTTGGCTATATTGAAGATCGCCGCCCTGCCGGTAACTGCGACCCTTATAAAGTGGCTGCAATAATTATTAGGACAACCATAGGAGATCCGGTATGACTAAAAAACAAAAAGACATTTTAGTCAAAGATAGACAAAAGATTGATCGCCCAAAGAAATACAAAGTAGTTCTTTATAATGATGACTACACACCGATGCATTTGGTAACTTTAATCCTTACAGATGTATTTAAGAAAGGATCCCAAGAGGCGTACAGTATTATGATGCGTGTTCACAAAGGAGGTAAAGGCATTGCAGGGGTGTATTCAAAACAAATCGCTGAAGCTAAGGTGTCAAGTACCAAAATGTTTGCACGTGAACAAGGTTACCCTCTTCACGCAGAAGCAGAACCAGAATGAAGAACTCGGCTATTGTGAGTACCCGACGAGAACCAGGAACCAACATTAGGTGTTCCCGCCTGTTCCCAATGTTGCCGTGGGCGACTTAGTGATTTTACGTTATGATGTAGAATGGATGGGAATCGGAGGCATGTCAGGCGAAATTGGAGTGGTGACAGAGATTTACAACAAGACGATAGAAACTAATTTTTTTAATTGTCAAATCGTCTTGGGCGACGGGGTGCGTATTGATGTGTGGTATGGGGAAATAGAAAAGTTGGATGATGGCTAATATCTTTAAGCTTGGTGATTTAGTGAAGATCCATGACCCGCAGGACAAGGGACGCCAGGTGGGTATCATTATAGACATTAATTTAAAAAAAGTTCACATGGTATCGCATGGTGTAGTCAATGTTGTAAAAGTGTATTGGCCTCTTATAAATGAGGTGGATTGGGAATATAGTTTTTTTCTTATAAAAATTGAAGAAGAAAGTACAGCGGAGGAATAAATGTACATTTGGAATTATGTTTTTAATATTTTATTGCAAAAATATTGGGACACTGCTTACAGAACAGTTCCTGTCTTTTCTAAGGATCTAGAAGATGAAATGCTGGGGAGTTTTCAATGCACCCCTCATGGCTTTAATGCCATCCTTCTGGCACAAAATCAAGGCTTGTCCGATCGACAGTTGATGGGGGTTCTGCTACATGAGATGTGCCACCACGCCGTATTCGAACAGTACGGCATTGAAGTAGAGCCCCATGGTGCCGAGTGGATCGTCGAAATGAGAAGAGTGGGCTTCAATGGAGAGATCAATGGACAAACTGATGGGATTGACTTTTTTTCGGAGCCTGAGTACTGCGAGATTTTAGAATTAATGGAAGAAAAGTAAGGAATAAAACTTGACAAAGCTACTGCAACAGGTTACATTATAAATATAATAAACAACATGGAGGACAACATGACAATAAGAAATGGAAAAACTAGACATGGATTAAATAAAAAAGAAATTTATTTAATTGCTAAGAGACAGGGTTTTATGTGCGCCTTAACGGGACATGATTTTTGGGCGGACAAGGAAATGCAAGTTCTACTAAGTAGTGTAGATGTTTCAAAAATTGAACACCCAGCAGATTACCCCGAAGTCTATAATGGATATTCAAACACAAAAGGTGATCGTTTTGGCTATCAAGCCACACGTGTTTGTATTGATCACGATCACAATACCAATGTTATCAGAGGAGTTCTTTCTCAGGAAGGCAACATTCTCTGTCGTGACACGACATTTAATGGGGGGAAAAATAACTGTTTTTTTGGTATCATTCCCGAGCCAATAGGACTGAAAGAATATCGTACTAATCCGCCGGCGGTGCATGTCCTCGGCGAAAGACAATTTAAATAAACACACATGGAGGACACATGAATAAAATAGATTTTGTCGGGCTACATGCCCACTCTGGCGTTGGATCGCCTTTCGATGGCTTTGGTCATCCACAACAACACATGGATTTTGCTTTCCAGAATGGAAGCACAGCCTTGGCACTTACAGATCATGGAAACATGAATGGTCTGGCTTATCAGGTATTACACGCAAAACGTATGCAGGATGAAGGGAAAGACTTCAAACCAATTTTTGGGGTAGAAGCATACTTCATCGAGTCGGTCACGGATTGGAAGGTTAAGCTTGAAGAACACCGTGTTGATAAAGACAAGTCAAAAAAGATTGACGATGCCAGATCTGGGACTACCGTGGAGAATGAAGCGGAATCCAAAGCATCAACCAAATCTGAGTTGAATCGCAAACGGCACATCGTTCTCTTGGCAATGAACCAACAGGGGCTGAACAACATCTTTAAGCTGGTGTCAGAATCATACAACGGGGATTATTTTTACAGGAAGCCGCGGATTGATTTTGATCTCTTACAGAAGCATAACGAGGGTATCATTGCACTTTCCGCGTGTCTAGGGGGCATCTATGCAGGATGCTATTGGGAGAACCGAGAAGAAGGCTCAGAAGCTGTGTTGAACTGCATGCGCCTGATGACACAACAAATGGTAGAAATTTTTGGTGATCGTTGGTACGGAGAACTGCAGTGGAATGCAATTCCGGAACAACATGAATTAAACCAATACGTTATCAAGATGCACGAAGAGTTCGGCATCCCTTTGGTTTCAACTTGTGATTCTCACTATCCAACCCCGGACGCATGGTCTGATCGAGAACTATATAAGAAGATAGGGTGGCTTGGAAAAGCCAAGCCAGAATGGATGTCCGACGAACTTCCGGAGGGTGTAGATGAGATTGGTTACGAACTTTATCCAAAGAACGGTGTGCAAATGTGGGAAGACTACAAGCGTTACTCGGATTCTTGCGATGTTATTTATGATGATGATGTGGTGCGCCAGTCATTGTTGGAAACTTGCGAAATTGCTTTTAAAAGGATTGAAGCTTTTCTTCCTGATAACACTGTACGCCTTCCTAGCTTCGTCGTACCTGCTGGCCATCACCCTGCAGAATACCTATCTCAACTATCCTTCGAGGGCTTATTTGAAATTCTGTCATCGCGCTCTATCGAACAAGGGTCTCCCGCTTGGATGGATTACGCCGACAGGCTCAAGCACGAACTCGGAGTTATTTCCGATCGAGGATTTTCGAAATATTTCTTGACGATGAAGTCAATAACGGATAAAACAAATGAAGTACAATTATCAGGACCTGGTCGAGGGTCTGCAGCTGGTTCTCTTGTTGCTTATGCTCTTGGCATCACACAAGTTGACCCAATTAAGTACGGTTTGCTATTCTCTCGTTTCTTACGAGCCGATGCAACGGATTACCCTGACATTGACTACGATGTTTCTGACCCTATGGTTCTTAAAGAAATTCTCATAGATGAGTGGGGATCCAACACTGTGGTTCCCATCTCGAATTTTAATACGCTACAGTTACGTTCCTTGATCAAAGACATTTCAAAGTTCTATGACATCGAGTTTACCGAAGTTAACAAAGTAACTAACACAATGATGGTCGAGGCGATGCCTCTTGCCAAAGCGAAGCACGGCATCCGTGCTGGAGTTTATACTCCAACTTTCGAAGAAGTCTGTGAGTTCTCGGAGACACTCCAAAAGTTTTTCCTGGATCATCCAAAAGTCAAGGCGCACGTTGAAGGGTTGATGGGACAAATCCGTTCCACTTCTCGTCACGCCGGCGGTGTTGTAATTGGTGAAGAGCTAGATAAGTATATGCCGCTCATTGCTTCTAAAGGTGTGAGACAAACGCCATGGTCTGAAGGGCAGAACGTCCGACAACTTGAGCCAATGGGGTTCATTAAGTTCGACATCTTAGGTCTTGCAACATTGCGAATGATGGAAGAAGCGATAGAGCGCATACTCCAGAGACATCACAACATTGAGAGTCCAACCTTCGCTGACATAAAAATGTATTACGATAATAACCTTCATCCTGATGTCATTGATCTTCACGATCAGGCTGTTTATAAAAACATTTTTCAAGCAGGTAAGTGGATGGGTATCTTTCAATTCACGGAGAAGGGCGCACAAAGCTTCGCAAAGAGAACACAGCCGAAGTCAATCATTGACCTCTCTGCCATCACTTCGATCTATCGACCAGGCCCATTATCGGCTGGAGTTGATAAGGCTTATGTGAATGCAGTGCGAGATCCACTCTCAGTTAAATACGAGAATGCATTGGTTGAGGAGATTACTAAAGAGACAAGCGGCTTTTTGATTTTCCAAGAGCAGATTGCTCTCCTAGCTCACCAGCTTGGCGAAGGTATTAATCTTGATGATGCCAATTTGCTACGCAAGTTGCTAACAAAGAAAGGCTTGGATGCTTCCAAGCAAGCAAAGAAAGAAGAGATCATGACCAAGTTCGTGCGTGGTTGTATTAACAAAGGTATAACCAAGCGCGCTGCGGAAGACATGTGGCAGAAGTTTGAATACTTTTCCGGCTACGGGTTCAACAAATCTCATGCTGTAGCTTATTCTCTCATTTCCTACCAAACTGCTTGGCTGGCTACCTATTACAACGCCGAGTGGGCGTGTGCTTTCTTGGACAAAGAACCAGAGTCTCGTAAAGAAGCCGCCATAAACATTGCAAAGTCGTGGGGCTATAAGATTCAATCTTTAAACATTAACACATCAGGGCGCAAATGGGGGATCTCCCACGGTACTACCCTGGTAGCCCCGCTCACGACTATCAAAGGTCTAGGTACTGCGGCAATTGATGAAATCATCGAGAAGCGTCCATTTACGTCCGTAGAGCACCTTTTATTTGATGGAGGTGTGGTGGCACGGAAACTCAATAAAAAGTCCTTAGATGCACTCACAAGAGCCTCTGCGATGGATGATTTGATTGATGAAAGGTTCACGGGAGACAAGCATTTCTGGTCTGCTGTTGTGGTGGACAAACCAAAGAGTAAGAAGAAATTAGATGAAAACATTGAGTCTTATCGACCAGAGGGTTCATTTACAACTGCCGAGATAATTCAAAATACTCAAACCTTAACTGGTATTTATCCCATTAACATGGTATTAACTGAGCGATCTAAGGCGATTATCGAGAACTATAAGGTTCCTCCATTGTCAGAATACGATGCAGAATTAGGAGTTGCTTGGTGCATTCCCATCAAAATCACAACGAAGAAAACCAAAAATAAAAAATGGTTTCACACAGTTGATGTCATCGATTCCAATTCAGTGGTCACCAGGCTGCGATGTTGGGGAATCGATCCTCAACGTGACATTATCTATCTCAACAAACCTTATGTGCTGAAGTATCCTAAGTACAATGAAACGTGGGGCTTCTCAACTTTCGGCTCGGTTGACAAAAAATGGATGATAATCGGATAAAAAACTTGACAACTGAGCAATAATCAGTTATATTATAAATAATAAACATTGGAGGACCACATGATTATTCTTACAGGAGATGTGAATACATCTAGAACAATTGATAAATTACAAAGAAAAGGTAATAAGCTATGGATAGGCTCTGTTAACGAATCTTTCAAATACCTGAGCAATCAGGGAAAAGGAAAATTTGGAGTTCTTACCATCATTAATTTACTAAAACAGCAAGGTTTCGATGCCGAATCAATCAATGATGAAGGAGACATTAGATACAAAAAAGCTGGCAAGAAAAGATGGATTAAAGTTGAGGTAAAAACCTGTACAGTTAATTTGGACGGCGCAGAGGAGACCGCGTGGTTTAATCAAATAAGACCCAAGCAGAAGTCTTGGAAAGAAGTCTGGCTCGTGTCTGTTTATCCTAATCATGTTAAGATTTTTGCAAAATCAAGAAAAGAATTTCTCGATAATGTTGAGAGCATGGACAGCACCAAACGTACCTTAAATCATGTCGGGACTGACGAACTCTTAGGAGTTACTTTAAGACCTGATAATATGCACGAATGGAATCTGGTTTATTCTAATCAAGACGGAGATTTATTATGACAAACAATGTAAAAGCAGGTCATAAGAACAAACAGTCTTATGCTAATACCCGAACAACGGGCAAAGAGCAGTACTATACTCAGAAGCACGTAGTGGATCTTTGTCTGGCAGAGGTGCAGAAACACATTGATTTAAAAGGCAGAACTCTGCTGGAACCTTGTGGTGGCACAGGGGAATTTATCGAAGGGTTTCAACGCATTGGTATACCCACCAGTAGCATTATCTCTTACGACATCGATCCAGCTCACTGGCTCGTTCAGCCAGGGGATTATCTCAAAACAGATTTTTCTGCATACAAGAATTTGGTATCCATCACAAACCCTCCATTTGGACGGGCAAGTTCGCTGGCAAAACAATTTTTTAATCATGCGGCTGAACACTGTGAGTACATCTGTTATCTTGTGCCAAAGTCCTGGAGAAAGTGGACAACTTTTAACGCTTTACATCGGAATTTTCATCTTATTGGTGACATTGACATGCCCCAAAATTGTTTCTATCTTCCGAATGGTGAAACCACCAAAAAAGATGTACTGAACACGGTATTTCAGATCTGGCAACGCAAGAAGAAAAAGCGTAAGATCATCAAGGTTCCCGATCACAAGCTTATTAAAAAGATAACCCCCAAACAAAAGAAAGTGTTGTCTCACAAAAGAATAACAACCCCTTTGTTTCACATGGTCAACGGCAAACCCGAGCCTTTTCAAACTGCATGTTTTGAGAAAGTACGAGTCAACAGGCCTGACTATGTGGAAGGGGCTAATTTTCAAATGATTGTGTTCGGTCATTCTTGTGGCAAGTGCAAAGAAATTACACAAAAGAGAGTGGAAGGGAAAACTACCACGATGTATCTTCACATTGATAGACAAGATGTCAAAGATGCATTGAAAGCGATAGACTTTTCGAAGTACTATAACAATGTCTCTTATGTGCAGGCGCTATCGATACAAGAAATAAATTACGAACTGAACAAATATTTTGGTTTGAAAAATTTCAAGTTTTAGGAGGACTAATGGAACACTTAACAAATTGTCATGGCGAATGGAATGCCCTCTTCGCTTTGATGTCAACGATGCCGATCATCGGCATTTGGGCAAAAGCAAAATTATACAACCACAAGGAGGAATTATGAATTTTGTAGAAATAACTGACACTAAGGGGAATCGCATAGCGATCAACCCTGCGCACATTATTCACATGAATACGGATAACAGAGGGATTCTTACTCTCACTCTTGTTACTGACAGGAGAATCCAGACCGGAATGTTTCGTAATATTGCCGAGGCGGCTAAATATTGCATGACTACTACCATTGATACTACCAAAGTAGGAGCACCATTATGAGAATGATTGAAATAGAAACAAAAAAAGGGACAGTATTAATAAACCCTAAACAAATTACATCAATTCGTAATTTCGAGGGGACTGTCATGATAGCCATGGCTGACGGTCATTCCGTAGCAGCCAGTGAGTTTAGAACTATTGAGGATGTATTTGGGTATATTAAAGAAGGAGCAAACTACAGCACTAGGTTCACTAGAAGAATGGATGCGGAAGCTTATAAATATAGACAAAAAGTAGAGGCGCACAATGACTAAATTCGAAGCATTTACACAAGTCCCCTTAGCAATCGTCGAGGAGTATGAAGAACCACGATCCAAAGAGCAGCATATGGGAGATTATATTAAATCTGTCAAGGCTCTCGAAGACGCTATGGAGCCGTACAAAGAACAGAAGCGAGAACTCAAGACTGAATACATTGATAACGGCTGGCTTACAAAGGAAGACATCAGTCTTACCGTGCGAGCCTATCGCTTACTTAAGAACGATGTAGACATCGATGCACTCATCGACATCTATGAAAATCTTAGGAAGGAGAAATAATGAATAGGGCGCAAAGACGAGCAGCACAAAAATCAAATAAAAAGAGCAAGAAATCCAATCCAGAAATAGATAAAGTGATGGGAATGTTTGATCTTCTTCCTGATCAATGTTCTGCTTGTCTTGCGCCTTACGATAAAAAGGATAAACAAATGGTTACTAGCTGGAATGTTGTAGTCAGAGAAGAAGAAAAGATTGTAAGATTGTATTGTCCTGACTGTTGGAATACGGCGCGTAAAATCATAGAGGATTGTAAGGACGACTGATGCCAAATCAATACGCCAAAGATACAAAAAAGTATACCTTTTATGCCAAGGACACTCTACATGCGGCTTTCAAGGTGCGGATGCAATTCCACAGTTTGACCCAATCAGAGTTTCTTCGTGCATGCGTTCAGGCGGTGGTAGGGAAAGATCCCATGATGGAACTTTTTATAGAACATTACAAAGAAGAAAACGGTAAACAATCCAAAGCCCAACGGGCTCAAATCAAGAAAGACCAAGAGAAATCGGAAGATCTTTTGAATGACTTCGGTTTAGGGGATGGAGACATCGATGACATTTTTGATTTGATTGCCGAAGAACACCCAGAAATTTAACTCAATTGGGTTCTTTTATTTTTTTTAATTCTATTTAGAGTGAAAAATGCTTTAAGGAGATTAGTATATGTCTAAAAAAATATTGAGCGAAGCCGCTGTCCGTCGTTTTGCCACACTGGCGAATTTGCCTCTTGTTAATGAAGAATGGGGTGGCAAAAAAGGTGAGAAGTCTAAAACCCATCCCGGGGAAGAGGATTACACTGCTAAGAAAGAAAAGCCGGGTCAAGATATTCGCAAGAGCGCGCCTAAACGAGGTGCAGAAGCAACCTACAAGAAAGGCACTAAAGATGATGCGTTTATAAAAGAAGATGCGTTCTCCGAAATAGATGATGAAGCAATGGAAGCTGGCGAAGGCGAACTAGATGCTGGAGAAATGGCAGGCCTGGAAGACGAAGCCGGCCTCGAAGGCGAAGAAGAGGTTGCTGATCTCGGCGCACGTGAAGAACTTGCAATGGATGTTATTGCAGCCGTAGCTGACGCTCTCAACATTGAAGTTGACATCGAAGGTGGCGAAGAAGAAGAAATTGAAGATGTAGAAATGGGCGGCGACCCCCTCGGCGGCGAAGAAATTGAAATCGATGCGGAAGAAGAAATTATGGAAGCCCTTAAGGGTATTCAATACATTCCTGGGAAGAAAGAGATTGTGCAAGAAGTGGCTAAAAGAGTTGCAAAGCGTCTACTTAAAGCAAAACGCGCTGAACAACAATTGAAAGAAGCTCTCGGAACATCTCCTCCCCGCCGGAGACGGCCTGCTCTTACCAAGCGTCGACGTAAAACAAAATAATTTGACAACGACGTTAACGTATGTTATAATGTAGAGGGGATCAAACCCCTCTTTTTTTTTGGAGAATACATGTTAGTAAAATTGTTATGTTTCTTGGGAGGTCTGGTGGTAATGTGGGTCATGACCTACCTGCTCAGTATTGGACACGCCATAAACATTTTAAAACAAACCCAACAAAGTTGTGCAGCCATGTTCGTGGCGAGCGAACAAGGACTACAGGAGGTGTTGCATCTCAAATATTTAGCCATGGAAGAAGCACAAAGATCTCAACAAAACATCACGGCTCAGAAATACATTGACCAATTAAACATTTCCAGCGTGAAACAATCAGTGATGCGAAATTATGTGGCTTGCTTCCCGACAGCTTTTGAGCATTTAATGGAATTTGGTTCTTGGGAAGAACTTGAAGAGTATGTAAATAAGTTTGTGCAAAGGAATAAGGAGCCCGAATGAAGTCATTAGGAAAAAAGAAAAAGGCAAAAATCGAAGAGGAAGAATCCACCGAAGAAGAACACAAGAACCCCACGCTTGCTGACGTTCTCGGGGATCTCTCAAAAGAACCGGAACAACGCAGCATTATGTTCGTGGGAGAAATCAATGAAGAGAAGGCTGGCGATTTGATCTCCGCTCTCCTCGTTCTCGCCCAAGAGAAAGCTGAGAAAGGAAAACAATTGTCGGACATTAAATTATACATTTCGACTTACGGTGGTTCGGCTCACGAAATGTTTGGAATCTATGATGTGATGAACTATTGCAAACAATTTTGTGATATAGAAACCATTGGAGTGGGAAAAGTGATGTCTGCTGGAACCCTTATTTTAGCAGCAGGGAGCAAGGGGAAACGAAGGCTGGGAAGAAATTGTCAAGTCATGATTCATTCGGTTAATGGAGGATCTATTGGTGAACTTCACAGCCTCCAGAATGAGATGGAACAGATGAAAAACCTTCAAGATTCTTATATTCAATGTTTAGCAGATGAAACAGCAATGACAAAAAGACAAATACGGAGACTAATTAATAGGAAAGTGAATGTCTATCTTTCATCCAGCGAAGCCATAGAAAAAGGCCTGGCAGACGAGGTAATTTAATGAACAAGATTTTTTATAACGAAGGTTCAGCAGCAAAATTGGGCTGGACCCCTGAGTGGTTCGGGTGCGATAAATTCAGCCATAAACTTATTACTGCCATCGAACAATTCCAAAAAGAACATCACATTACTTCAGATGGCTTATGTGGCCCCAGCACGTATCGTCGGATTTATAATCAGCGCGTAGCCAACTGGGATAACCATGCCCCCATGGCTCATCGAGACAATAGCGAGTCTTTCATTATTTATAATTCGGATTATCATCCCATTGCTTGGCCAAAAGTGAAGCTCTTTTTTGAGGGCGGTGGGCTTAAATTGAGATCAGGCTACAAGCGCCTGACTCGTAAACGTGATCCCAAATTTTTTGTATGCCATTGGGATGTCTGTCTGTCATCAGAGATCTGCTATAAAGTATTGCGGAAGCGCGGTATCAGTGTCCATTTTTCCATCGACAACGATGGGACAATTTATCAATTTATGGACATGAATGACGTTGCGTATCATGCGGGAGGGAAGGTTTGGAATGATCGTTCCATCGGAGTTGAAATAAGCAATGCCTTTTATCCCAAATACCAGAGTTGGTATGAAAAGCGGGACTACGGCAAGCGTCCTTTGATTACCAATGCTCATGTTCACGGAAAGAAATTAAAAGACCACTTGGGATTCTACCCCGTGCAGATGGATGCTCTCAAGGCTCTAATGAGAGCCGTTCATAAAGGCACAGGAATACCCCTGCAAGCGCCCCTGGATCGTTCAGGCAAGACCAACACCAAGGTGAGCAAGAAATGCGCTGAAGGGCGTTTTGAAGGCTTTATAAGCCATTATCACCTTACTAATCGAAAAATCGATTGCGCTGGATTAGACATCAAGAAATTATTGGAGGAATTATAATGAGCAAAGAGTTGGACAAGTTGATTGAGCACATACTACTGGAAAAAGGCTTTGATTATACGCAGCCCGATCACGCCACACCAAATGCGATTTTTAAGGTACTCGCAGCTATTGAGCCGCCCGACGATCACTTGACTGATGCAGATTTGGACATTTTAATAAGCGAACCTGAAAGGATCGATACTGACGTAGAGCAAAAACTTATTTCCCTCGTCAATGACCCTAAGGTTCGAGATGACAACTTAAGGGCAAAGGCGAATGCCGCTGTTGCTGCAAAAAAAGCAGCACTACCCAAAGACCCAGGCTCTCAAACCCTTTCCGATCCCCAAATTCACCCTCAAGCTGCCGCGAGTGGTAAGTATGCCGACGAGCTAACCACTATCGTTAATCGTGTGTTGGGAAGCGGTGGCTCGCTTAAAGAGCGCGTAGAAAAAATCTCCGAAATTTCTGTCAA
>Ga0209128_1000302_pt1 | contig 37021 bp, 18 predicted proteins | sample ETNvirnome_6_100_FD_184072 | JGI IMG/M metagenome (GOLD analysis project Ga0209128, IMG submission 184072) | Marine viral communities from the Pacific Ocean - ETNP_6_100 (SPAdes) (version 2) | ecosystem: Environmental > Aquatic > Marine > Oceanic | place: Pacific Ocean | collected 2013-06-19
CTTGCTGCAATCGACGGTTGCACATGTGGTGATGCTCGTAGCCAACATTACAAGCATAACACATTTCAGCAGAGTTTTCATTACTAATAATTAGTTTGCTTTTTCCGAAGTTCCACCCCTGCGCGTGCAATAATAATGGCATCTGCCATGTCGAATGAACCAGGCTTTGGGTTGCCCTGTTTTGTGTACTTTATTTTGAAGGCTGGTTCATTTTCTAACAGATGTTCCAGCACAACTTGTTTCGCTTTCTTCCCCCGCTCTACCTTAATCCCACAAAGTTTTCTAGCAGAGGAGGCGCCGATATATTCGGGCGTGATATCGTAGGTTCTCTTAACGATGTAAGATACGATCCCATTAAATTTGGCGAGAGTTAAAATGGTTTTGGCCGATGAAAATCCAGGTCGGAAGGCCTGCAGTGATTGTTCTATGTAAACTCTTTCAACGATAAACTTCTTTCTCACCTGAAGGTCTCGTAATTTATTCTCAATAAAAGATGCCTTTGCCCAAAGGTCTGGGAAATACCTTTTGTTTCGCATATCCCAGGCTTCATACAAAAGTATCTCACCATTCTTGTCGACAACGGAGATACCCGTTATCGACGTGCTCACGTCTAATCCTAATATCATTTTATTCTTTATATGTCTAACTTCAACTTGAAAGTGTAATCTCTTTCTTGAGTTTTCTTAACGGGGGTTGCAAGCTTTGCAACTGCTATTAGTTTTTTATCTTCGTCGTAAACTCCGATTTGAGAAATATACGTCTCTTTTTCAAAACTCGCTGTTGGCGCTATAAATGAGCTAGAAACTATGTTCTTTATTGCGGTATTCGTTGGTTCGCCATATCCGGTGGACCCACTCGAAAAGAATATTCTGTTCAAATTGTATTCTGGATAAGTTGGGTTATTTGAATGGTTTAGTTCGCCTCGCGGGGCATGTGCTAGCATTGTTATTGTTGGCACGTAGTCCAGGCCCTCGTATGACATCTCAAAACTGGATGAGAGTGCCACTATTGTTCCAGATATATTTTGAGCAAAGTAGGCCCAACGCGGTGAGTCTGGGACTGTTACGCCCCCGTAGTTTTCAGTGAACGGCGTTGCTGTGGAACCGTAGGGGGTGCCTGCCGCTGCTAAGTCCCAGCTACCTGTCAAGACCAAGAACCCCTCATTATAGAGAGCGACGCCCGCAATTGAGCCAGAGTAATTACTCCCTGGAGGGCCCACTTGAATAAGCTCTCCGTTTCTTCTCGAATCTTGAAGTTGCCCGACCAATGTTCCAGAGACATAGAATTTCAAATCTATAGAACCTTTCTTTATCGAAGAGCCGTACAAAATCGACGGAATTGACAGAAGCCCAAGTCTTTGGATCTGCTTATTCCCAGCAGAAGAGCTATATTGATAGGCGGGGCTTAGCTTAGAGTGAAAATTTAAAGTGTTCTTTAGGGCCTGTATGCGATTGCGGTATCCCCCATCTACAAGAGGATCCCACGTAACGGGAACAGCGTTTAAGAGTAGCTTTGAAACGCTGGCAGAAAGCGGGTAAATCGACGAGATTGTGGCGCCAAATTCGTAGTCCGCGTTAAAACTAGAAGTCGTTACAGTCTTGAACGAGGTTCTGTCGCTGGTCTTAACAACAAACGGGTGAATCAATTGGTTGGTGGAACGATCGACATTCAATTCATAAAGACTAACATACCCAGAACTAAGCATGTTAGGAACATATGCAGCATGAGAGCCGGATTCGTTTACTAAATTGTTTAAAACACGAACAGTGTTAAGATAGAAAAGGAAAGTCTGCTTAGGATTTACTTTTACTCGATTATAGAAAAGATCATTAGGCTTAAATTTATAAAAGGGCATACTTGCATTTTACCTAGTAGTCCAATCTGACCCTCAATGTCAATTCTTGATCGGGGCTCTTCTTCAGAGGTTCTGACAGTTTGGCGACCGCCAGGAGTTCATTGTCTGCCGAATAAAGACCAACAGTTGTGGGATAACTGATCGGTTGGTCGAGCTTTTGATCCTTAACCCGGATTTTACTAGCAGTGACATAAGTCGGGTTCGCACTATAATTAAATTCATTATGGTTTGCTCTACAGAAATATATGGTTGAGTTTAATTCGGTAGTGTTGTTGAAATTGTTATCATACCAACGGTTGCGGAAAGCCTCACAAGAGGAGGTGATTTGACTTCCGGTTATGCAGGCGTCGACATCAGTAAACCCTTTTGTAATGTTGGGTCCAAATCTGGTGGCGGCAGCGAACACTGAGGCAGTAACCACTGCCACGCCGGCCTGGTAATATACTAGGCCGACGCCCGACGTACCATCCGGCTTGGGCGTCGCGGAACTGGTATATAGAATACCGTATTCGCCGGCTGGTGAGTTCGTTTTATATGCGCTAGCCGCTCCATAATCTCCGATGATTGCGTGGGTCGCCCTGGCTTTTATGGTACCGCCAACCAACATATTGAGAGTATACGATCCCTTCTTGACTTCGTCCTTGTTTAAGAGGCGAGCATAGTTGACAAAGAAAGCTTCATCAATCTTGTTGCCACCATCGGTAAAATCACCATTTTGGTCAAATCTTCTAACCGAACCAGTTTGATCATATCCGGCCAAAACTTGAGCCATTTGATTGTAAATTTGAATCTTTTTAGAATTCTGTATGTTAGCTGATGCGGAGAGGTGAGACTTGTTAGAATAGCCTACGGTTAAATCAAAAATGTGATTAGCGGAAGAACTAAGATATGGATAATCATAAACGGACTCAAACATGCCATGGCTATATCTTTTAATATTTGTTTGTGTCTTGGAAGACTCAATATAGTAGGTACCCGACACTATCGTACCAGTCAAGGGAATAGCTTCGTGTAGTAATGTCCTTGTGTTCGTGGTGTCGTCGTTTAAAAAAGTTTTATATGTTGTTGCCATTAGTTTAGTCCTTAACTATTCCTTTCTAATAAAGCGGACGGGAATGTCAACTCGATATCCCGTTGTCAGTCCTGTTACTCGGACCTGCGTGTCAATGGTACTCACTGTTGCCGTTCCGCCGGCGGCCTTGGTAAAAGATTGACCCGTGCTCCCAAATTTGGTAAACAGAAAGTTACTAGTAGTCATATCTACGGATGAACCGATTCGAAACTTCAAAGACGTGCCGCGGGGGCCGCGAATCACTTGGGACGTTCCCTGTCCAACCCGAATTGTATCTTCAATTGTCTTCACATATGTTGGATTCGTCCCTAGGCTGAGGCGGTAGTTGGCGATGTTGTCATCGTCAATAAAGGAGGGCGCAGCGAAGGCGCCGCCCAAGTTCGTGATTCTTCCAAACCTGTTGTCAATCTCAACAGAGTATTGTGTTTCCTTCAAATCAGCGTCCAAAGCTACTTCCGGGGAAATCTCAGAAGTGTCTAGGCCTTGGTCGCACTGTATGTGCGTCTGGTTAGGATCGTTAGGCGCCTGCCCAAACATCTCACCCTGGATCCCTATCCCCACATCTTCCACAGTCTCTTTGTTTGCGGCTACGATAAAGGAGCCTCTTGCCTGTGTCGCGGAATTATTACGGCCTGTCGTGGAGGCATTCTCTTCGTTGAGTTTGATAATTGGTAGAAACAATAAGTTTGTACGTGGAATTGTCAAAAGTCTCGAATTCATAGTGGAAGTGTTGTTTGTAAATGCTTCCAAAATAGGAGTTTGTAAAATCTCTAAGTCCTGCAGGCCGCTAGCGGCGGCCTTATTATACAGTCCATAATCGACTTCATCGTCCCCTAGGGCGAACTTGGCAATTCTAAAAGATCCATCGCCGCGGGCTAAGCGCAGGCGTCCGGTGTCTGTAAGTACTGCATCTAATATAATGTCGCCCGAGTTATCGAGGAAGGCCATGTGTATTTCTCCGTGTTATCAATTGTATAGAAAATTCTAAATTAATTAGTTAAAAAATTTCTTTTATTCCTTATAAATCAATCTTTTCAACCATTTAAAGTGTGCTGCATCTAAATTCCTTCCCCGAAGTTACCACCGCCAGGGGAGGGATTCGGTAAGGGTTCGGGGTCCTGGGGAGTTCCGTTATCGTCCGCGGGTGCGCCGTCGCCAAGCCCGACCTGTATATCGTCATAACTTCCACCAGCCGGTGCGAGATCCATAATCTGACCATATTGCTGAACTGGTTGGGCTCCTGGTGCATCGTTGTACAGGCTGTCGCCGGCGTTGTCCCTGATTTCCCCGGCGTACGCCTGGCCGCCGGCGGGGGGCGGGGGAGTCGGGCGGCGGCGCCACCTGGGTGCGGGCGGGGTCTCCGGTTCTTGAGGCAGGGGCGCTTCGAAACCAGGATCGCAACCCGAGTCTTGATTTATATCAGGCTCGGCTATTTGATTAACCTTAAAGTCAATGTTGATATCGATCTTCCTTCCCGTCTTTTTGGACATCAGCCTAAATTTGTACTTGCGGCCCCATGTAGATGGGGACGGTATTCCCAAATGAATCGTTTTGTTTTTAGCTGTTGCGGACGGTTCTCCTGACTCGTCCAATAACCCAGACCTTGGCATATTCACTAAAGATTGCGCAATGGCGGGAGCTAGCTTTAAATATCTTCTCACATTTTTAACGAGATTTAAAGGAGTTTCTGGAAAATTATACACTTCAAACAGCATGAAGACAGCACTTCCGTCATTCACCAACTCGACCTGATATACGTCCGTCGGGTTTGAGGGCTGACCATGAGTATCCCTAATCCTGAATGTGTAGTAATATTTGCGATTAGGAATCAGAGCGTCTATCAAAGAAGCGGAACTGGCGAGCGGCTTTCCGTTCTCGTCAGTAAGCGAGGCAATGTGATGTAAGCCGCCCGCAAAATCAGCGTATGACTCGGGTGGTGTTTCAATCCTGTAAACTTCATAAGAGCTTGGAAAGTCGTCATTACCAAAAACAATCGGAATGTCAAGCGGTTCGAGAATGTTAGGATCCACGTCAATCCACTCGCTTAGATACTGGCTGCGAGTCAGGAACATATGCGCGTCGATGTCCTCATTTTCAATGAACACGGGCGTTTGTGACCGGTGAGTGCTCGTTTGTTCGTTCATATTAATCAAGGCCTGATTGTCAATGGCTCGATATGGAACGATATCTATATCCGGAGAAGCTGGTGGCTTGTTGAAAATAGCAACGTCGGGTGCGTCGAAAATGGGTACCTGTATCAACTTCACTGACGGCAGGATATATGACAGGCACTTCACCTTTACCTGGAGTGTGCCCGCGGGATCTTTGTTTCCAAGAGAATCGAACGTAGCCACCTCGACGTCCATAGGGGGGGGAGGAGAATCAACTGCTCGGGCGTTGGGATCGGGAGTTCCGGGGGTCCTAGGGAAGGGGCGGTTTTCCGGTATCTTTTGAGCGGGTGGTAACGCCTGAATCTGGTCAAGGGTTTGCTGGAAATTCTCCCGAATCTGGCGGAGGTCGTCATCCATATATTCCCATGCGCCGGCGTGCCAGATCGCGTTGACGGTGTAGTTGCCGCGAAGAAGCTTGGTGGGCCAGTCGGGGAGTTCTGGGGTTTGGTCCAAATAATTCATAATCGGGCCCCATGTGGACCGATCGTTGTTGAAAGATGTCTTGCGTAGAAATGCCGGGAAAGGGTGCGGGAGGCCTCCATGAGCCGGTAAATAATGGGACCGCGCAACCATGAGGGCCGAGTGATGGGTATTCAGATAAGTCTCCCATATAGCGATGTCCTCAGGCGACGGTTCGTCGAGCCAGCCGCCGCCCCACTTCGTGCCGCCCAGGGCGAGGACGATCGCGCCGCGGCTGGCGGGCGTCGACCACAAAAGTTCCGCAGCCTCAATCGCCCTAATTTGAGCGATGAGAGTCGATTCGGAGGGACGTGGCATACCCTCGACCGGCATGGAGTCGAGACTTAAATCGCCCAGATGGGCTCTCACACCCTTGGGGGACAAATCGGCAGCGGTTGAGTCACCCTCCTCGGGAAGAGGGAAGCGGTGTTGCCACGCTATTCTCCAATCATCATCATACTCCCAACCAAGGTGCACCTCGTCCGGGTCGTCGTCGCGAGAAGGATTCCATGGCGGTGGCAAGCCGCAACGCTGCTGGTGCTCGACGCGGCTGACGCCAGTATCGCGATTCGCTACGTGCCACGGAAGACCGATGCAATCGGGATCGCCGCCGTGGGCCGGGGGCTCAGGTTCTGGCACGCCAAGAGCGAATCGGCCATACCTACTACCAATCACTAATTGGCCAGCATATATCCTATAATCATAAACGTTTAGGTCGTCAGCGTTGGAAAACTTTCCGTACAATACTTGCGTATCAACGTATCTGAAAATATCCAAGTCTCCATCCGGAAGATTGTTTGGGACATAAAATTCTTGAACAAGCTGACCGTTCAACCTTTTTTCTATCCTGTAAAACACGGTCTCAGATCTTGCCAAGGAACCTCTCATCATATCCGAATAAGATCTCGTGGAGTTGTCACAAATCTCATTAAGTTTTTCACGAAACGTTTCTTTAAATAGCCGACGTCGTAGAAGCTTCTCCTCGTCATCGGCGCCGAAGAACGACAGGTTTGAGAGTTCGCCCCTATTGGCGCCCGGGGCGCCCAGCATGATCGCAAAGGGATCATCAAGAAGTTCCTGTTCTTCTGCTAAAAGCTCGCCGTCGTTGTCAATGCGGTTCCAGAATTCGTGAATATCAGTTGTTTTTAGCTCGGTGGGGTTCAAAACTGCATTTGTCGAAAACCAACCCAGGTCGCCGGCCGAGGCCGGATTGAGGAGGTGTGCGCCGTTGAAAGAGCGCGTATAAGTATTATACGGTACAGGAGCACCGTACATGCTTTCTCTCATTATCAAACTAGAGAAGCTACTTTGTATAAAAAGATTGGCAAAATCTTTTCTCCCATCAGTTTTAAATTGAATTTCATTAAACATGGGATAGGCTTCTTTCTGGTCATTTGCGAGTTTTATGAAATCCAACTGGTCCGGTGGGATTATAATTGAGATAAAATTCCGGCCTGCTCTAAGGAAATTTCGCTCCGCGGTGGTGGCAGAACGCAGAGAATCCAGTGGTGCCAACCTATCAACCGCGGCGGTCCATTTACAAAAGTAGTTTTTTTGTGAGTAGGGGATGTGACCGGGGAGATTTTCATGATTGGGGCGAGGGCGCGCGCCTTGTATAAGGTTTCCGACAGTAACAAATTGTTTAAAATCCCTTTCCGGTTGTCCTATTAGAGAGAACCACTCATCAGGGGACTCCCCCTCCTCATTTGCAAGTTCAGATGTCAAGACATAAATGTTGGGGATGACGCGCGTTTGGGCCGCTGGCTTCACAACAGACTCTAAAACCTGCTCGTAATCATGCAGCATATAGTTATACACAGGCTTAACCAAACCAAGGAAGTCTCCTTGTCTTAGCCGAGCCGCGGCCGATGACGCCTTCTCGGCTTTAGTTAATAAGAGCGGTACCTTAGTTGTGTGGTCCACAAATTCACGCAAGGGGGCAAGAGGGTCGCGGGTGGCGACGCCTAGGCCATATATGGCCGCCAATGCTCGCCTGAACTTGCTGTCTTGCGATATATTTGCGTCAGCGCCGATGGCCTCGAAGAAGGAGTAAAATTCTATTTCATTAAAGGTAATCCCATAAGCGGCGCCGTAAAGTTCTACGAATTCAGAGGCGTCGATCATCAAGTCAAAACGTTGGAAAGCGATGCCGAAGGCAACTTGAGGTTGAAGGTCGGAATGCATGGCGGCGGAGATGAGACCACGGCCGTCGGGTCCATAGAGGCCTAGCTCGCCGCGGGGGACAAAGATGGGGTGGGTCCAGAAAAAATGATGGGCGCCGCCGTCGAGGGACGTAGGTCTAATTGGACCTTGGCCAAGGTCTTGGTTCGGAGTGAGAAAACTGGGTGGCCGATCCGGGACAGCGGATTCATCAAAATACGCAGGCCAGACAGCGCGTTGTTGATATCTTAGTCTGTCCACCGTGTTCATATCTGCACCATTACCCCACGATTGGTCATTATCGAAAAGTGTAGTCGAGCCGACGGAGTCGACGTTGTCGTCGTTGTCGATCATCTGCTGGATCTCATCCTCCGTGAGGCCGGCGTAGGGGTCGCGTTGACCTCGTTCTGGATCGTCGTGGTTAGGCATGACTAATAGCTCCCTCTGGTGTTGTTCGATGATCGGGCAGTTGTACTAGTGGTCCGATCACTTGACTGTTCTTTTGTTGAACGACGTCTTGGCGCTCTCTTTTTCTTCGACGGCGGCGCATGCGGAATCGGGCGTTTTGTCGTGTATGCGTATTGTACCAATTCGGGAGATCCTTGTTCATCAGAAAGAGCAGAAGCTAAGGGAACACTTCTTTGCGGAGAAAGAACGGTTGTACCGGATTGTGTTACTTGAATGATGAAGTACTCATTATAAATAGGAAGTTTAAGATTATTTGACATCCCCGACAAGTTAAAATCACTATTGTTATACGGTACAAGTCTGCACAACAAGCTTGTGCCGGCGGGGGCTGCCGATGTGATGCCGCGGCTTAGCGGAGCAAAGATTGGACTCTGCGCTAGACTCTTGTTGTCGTTAGAAACTTTAAAACCAACTAAGACTTGCACCTCACAAAGTGATTCAATTCCAAGACGATAAATTGGTCCAAGAAGCGGATCTTCAGTGGGACGCTCAGTGTTAAACCAATTCAAGTTGACAACACCAGTGGATATGTTACCCAAGATCACTGACTTAATTTGGTTGGGCAACGATGCTAGAGAGGTTTGGGTACCTCCCGCTGTGAAAATCTTGTTGTAGGGTGCGAGGGAGTTGTATAAGTCAATTTGATTAGAGCAATCGTCTACACACTCTGGCTTGTCAATGTTGCTACCTAACACAAAAGATCTAAGGAGGCCAAACAAAGCCGGCGGGGGCCTTTGGGGGCCCGGAGATTGCGCTAGGACGCCCGGGCTATAAGGAGGATCCGAGGTTGGAGGAGCCTTCACATCACAATCACCCTCTTCAACAAAAAATGGTTTGGATGCTTCAACATCCGCATTGGACAGAGTGTTTATGCCATAGAATTCAACTATTGAATTTTCGCGGAGAAGAGAGGAATACTTCGTCGCAGCGGGTTCGTCCGAAGTCTCACCATCTAAATCGCTGGAAAGGGTGTGATACAAAGCCCCCTCCTCAGCTATTTTTGCCTGATCTGAGATTATCTGAAGGCCATTAGACAAATCATAGCTCTGGTCATAAATTTTCACCGATGCAGGAGACAAATACCGCAAATCATTGTTAGACAACGAGTCTCCACTTGTATAGTTTTTTCCTTTTACAACAATATTAATATTTGCATCCACATTCTTATAATATTTGAGAGTCTCGGCTTGCGCTCTCTTAAAGTAGTTGTCTAGGCTGATTTTAGAAAGGCCCCCAGAGGAGTTGGAGGCGCCGCTGGTCGTTAAATAGTCGTAACCGACGCCCTTGGTAAAGTTTACATCAACCTGATTTTCAAAAAAGTTCTCCACAAGAATCCTTTTCAAGGATGCGTTCTTGGCCCGGGAAGTCCTGTCGTTAAATCCAGAATCAAGAGATGATATATCAGAGTTCACCACCCCCTTTGTGTTTAAGCTGGCTAGCTTGGCTATCAACGAGTCAATTAAGGAGATGACAGCCTGCACGCTGTCCGGGTTGGCGCCGGCGGAACATATAAATGGAGTCAAAGTTCGTATCGTGTCACTTACAGTCGTGAACCGGTTGTCGCTGGATATTAAAGAAGCCGCTGCAAGAACGGTAGAATAATCACTTAGTGCTCGGTACCACGGGCGCTTCGCGAGGGGGTGAAGTCCGGCGCCCATGCCACGCTCAAAAGCAATGAAAGAGTCGGTGAATCGGTTGATTTTGGAATTGTAACTTCTCTTTGAAGAGCCTCTCTGTAGATAACCGTCCAACGTGCCCTTCGCGCGGGACAGGATAGAAACCATATTACCGATGATTTCCCGGGAGCGATCAGTTATTTCAATTTCGAGGGCGTACTGGTATGATCCGTATGTTTTATCCGTAAGGCTCGTGTCACGGCCGGTGAAATATCTAAAGCCGGCGGTCGTGTTCCAACGGCTCTGCGGCCACGAGCGCGTGGCGCCGCGGAGCCCCCCGGGGATCTCATGCGCCTGCACCAGGCGGGGCGAGTGAGGGGTATGAACTTTTATCTCCTCGATACTTGCCAACAAGCCACTAGCATTTATGGCGGTGTGGGTGGAAGGCGCGACAGATAATAAAATTTCATCAAGCTCGTTATCATCAAATTTGTCATCGCTATTTATTTGCGAGGATAACTCATTAAACTCAGGATCTGGGCTTACGCGACGGCGTTTTAAAGTCATCCTGCTTATTTCGCTAATGCGGAAAAGAGACGCGTAAGCGGACGATCCTTCGAAATTAAAATTAGACAGACTACTGTGGGCCCTTCCAAGTTCAGTATTTTTTGCAAGCAGATTATTGTAATCTATTCCGAAAAAGAATTGAACAACATTATCTCTATCGATGTTTAAATACAAATCTGTAAATGAAGCGTTTCTGTTCACGACAGTTGTCGATGTCGGATTATTGAAAAGTAATTTTGGACCACCCTTGGGGGTGGAAAATTTACTCTGATCTGCTATAGAAAGATCGAAGGTAAATTTCTGCAAAGTTTTTAGGGCCCGCTCATCCTGAATTTTCGTATTGTTGACTGCAGCGGACAGAAGGGCTCTAGACGTTTTGCTATGAGTGGCGCCTGTGTGAATCGCTCCATCAGGCATCATGTGCATGGGGCCGGCCCACACAACTCGGGGATCTTCTTTCACCATGTACAGGGTCCCGGTTCTCACAACTGAGCCATTACGTATAACTCCTTCAACATCGACGTCACCAACTAAACTTGGAGGGATGCGATGAATTAAGCCGAAATTATCATTTTTTGTATCGCAGTATGCGACTATAAAGTAGGTAAGGTGGTTTATGATCTTTGGTAGCGAACCATCCGAATACTGAAGGATATATTCGCGAACGCTCTGGCCGTCGCCGGCTAGCGATAGTTTTGATTTGTTTTTCAACTGATTAGTGGTTTTATCCGCTAATGAAATTTCCTCAACAAATAGATGCTCTTTAATCCTTGGACTTTCAATTGCATCCAATATTCGGTTTTGTGGCACACCAGCAAGAGCTTCGGTAACAGACGCGTCGAGGCTCCTAATGATTTTAATTCGGTACTTGTTGTACAGTTCCTTATTGCTTGCCCAACCAGAGGATGCCCCACCCACAACCTCTTTCATCGACAGATCGAGAATGCACTCAGTGCCGGCTACATCGTTCGGAACAGACTCTGTTCTTCTATTTCTAGAGGTTAAAACTGTACTTTCTTTTAGGACAATTTTTCCCACGTACACGCTAGGCGTCACTGCTCCAACTAAGCTTTTTGGATCAACACTATTAGCCATTATTCGCAGTGCTCCGTTGGATCGATTACAGATTCATAAATGTCGCGGCGCATTTTGTTTGCCTCAACGCTGCGCGCATTGCGAAGAAGTCCTTGGTCAAGATAAATATTCCCCACATTTTCCGTCGTTCTATTAATCAATAGATCGGGGTCGATTTCATCATCAGTTTCACAAGATAAGAAGTACTCAACGTCGTTCTCAGTGACGCCGGCTCCGGGGTCTCCCAAAGAGAATGAATCTTCAAGCTGCCCAGAAAAAGAAAGTTGGTATAGCTCTTCATCAGATGTGCCAGTGTTAGACGGAAGTATTTCAAACACTTCCATCTCGAAATTTTCCTTTGAGAAGGGGACATTGTTCTCTAAAATTTGAAGAAGAACGTGCTTTGTATTGACATCCACGTAAGAACCATCAGGATGGACCACTCTGAGGGCATCTTCGACGTCGATGATATCCTCCGTGTTGTCCCAGCCCGGCGGGAGTTCGTTGTTAGCGCGCTTCTCTAATTCAGTTTCGTTTCTAGTGTTTACAACCTGTAGCGGTCGATGCTTGATCCTGATATCATAAGTTATTGTCGCGTCCAGTTGCGGTATGAACGTATAATCCTCTGGGGTTGCTTCGGTGTAGTAGGATGCTGTAGTCATTGTACCATCGATGAAGGCTACACTCCAAGCAGGCAACTTATCACTCTGTGGCGAACTAGTTCCGAGAGGATACTTGAACGCCCTGTGTAATTCTGTTTCCGCGCGGATCCAACGTTCACTTCTGTTTAAGTCCCTGCCTATCTGAGATTCAACACCTTCAAAGTTGTATTGCGTGGAAATCCGAGGAGTTTCAATGATTCGAGATGCGATATCGTTCTGCGTTTCCGAACCGCTCACATACCCAGAATCATACAATATATCATTATCATAAAACTGATAATATGTCGGTTTAAACTGCCCGCGAGAAAGGAGCCTCTTTCCGTGTTGGGTCATTTCCAATTCTAGAACTTGTTCTTTTCTATCGAAAAAACTCATTCTTCATTACCCTCGATGCTTTTCAACTCGACACCACTCTCAATTTTTGCTAGCTCAACCAAGGAACAGAAGTCATAAGGCCAGTTGTAGCTAAAGTCGAATTCCACTTCGTTCCCTTGTGGATTGGTAATCCGTTGGCCGGTGTCAATCGCGCGGCGGCGAGCATTGTAATAATTATTGCTTGCACGACGTTTTACTTTAAAAACCATCCAACGGAGGTCGGGTGGGAGAGGCTTCCCGTGGAAAAACTCCTCTTTATTTAATTTGTGAACCAGGGAAGCGCTGTCTAATTCGGGTTTTAACGAAATGGACGGCTGGACTCCTTGCCAAATATCTCGTAAATCATCTTTGTCTAACTCTTGTTTAAATTCAAAAAGGTAAACAACGAACGGATTGCATATATTCTTGTTCTTAATAAAGTCTAAATGCGGAGGCATTACATAATTCGGTAAATTTTCCATCATCGCCGTTATGGATGTGTTTATTATCTTTTCATCAGGAATCGCATATCCGGTTTTGCGCTTATTACTCATTTGTTGTTTCAGAATATTCTGATTTATTCTGATAAACCGGTTAGATCCCTTGTTTTTGCCTCTTGTAATTTCGGTAAACGGTATCGCCACAATCGCTTCAGAGATTTCTTTTTTAGCAGCAATTTCGCCAATCTTTTGTGGAGTAGTCTCAAACCCACAGATGTCTATTAGAGATTTGGCCTTCGGATCGGTGGCAGCTATAACATCCGGATTTTCTTCTATTGCGACATAAATCCCCTGCTTACTAGTGGGATGTACACCACCAGGGCCCCACATTCCCCGGGACAAGAAAGGGCGCGCCGAAGCAGAGAAATTGAGCGTGGGACATTCCCACTTTGTCGCTATTGTCCAAACATCTAAATCAGTCTTATCGCTGTCTCCCTCGCTAATTGTAATAGGGGTGCCGGAAGCATCATAAGTAATATTTTGTCGTCTAGTTCTCTCGAAAAGGTTGACACTACTGGTCACCTTCTGGCGGTTCGTATACAAAATACCCTGAGTGTCAATAACCTCTGGCAGGTCAGGGCCCACCTTGTTAGCAAAAGTGTGAGTCACAGATGCAGTTCCATGTATTTTGTCGATCGACATCGGCATAAGCTGATCGACCTCGTCAGCGGTCACCCTTATGGTAGTGGTTTCTTTTCCATAAAAATAAGGAGGAGTATATAACGCGTAAAGAGGGTCCTGTTCCGCGGTGGCGGGGATGCTGGCGTTGTTCCAATTCCTTCCCATGAATCCGTAAGGGCTTCCGGCGGTCCACTCGCAAGAACCGGTGCCGCGAGGTCCCTCGGCCTGTACCATATCTGAAGTTTTCCATATCGAAACATCCATGGAATATGTAAAACCGCGCTTCATTCCATTCCAACGACTTCTTTCTTTCGAGTGGAAAACATTAAACGGTCTTTCCAGGAAAAACTCAGGTGTTGCGGCCAAAAAGTTACTCATCGCCAAACTGTAGTTTTGACTACCCAACTGGGTCAATTCGGCGTTCACCATCCTGTAAGTGTTATCGGCTGCGAAGACGCTACCTGTAATTTTTCGGCGTGGCATATACATTCGTTTGTTTAACGGATATCCGGCCAACAAGAGATCTTCGAACTTCAATCTTCCATCTGGTGGATCTTTGAGGACACTCAAAATCGGTGTATGTGAGGGCGGGCCCGTCCAGCCTTCCCAGGCGGGCTCGGAGCTTCCAAATGTAAGTTCGTCAAAATAGAGAGGCCACTCAACAGCCATACCGGACTTTATTGAGTTGTAGAGAAGGCCCGGGGAGAAAAGGGGTTGCGTCGCGGCGGCCAGAAAATCCCTGTACTGTTCGCCGACGGCGTAGGTCCCGGGAGAAGATCCTGTAATATACTTTCCGTGCGAAGAAGAGAACATGGTTCCCAATTGCACACATCGGTTTACTGGGTAGAACCCTTGGTATGGTAGTAACTTCTTAATAACATCGCACTTCAAAGCAAGCTTGGAGGGCGTTGCCAATTCATCATAATCAGACCTTATTTGGCCGAAGTGCTTCATAAAGTCGGTATGCGTATATGTCGTCATAAACAAGTTGTCATAAGGAGAAGTCTCAGTTAACGCACTTGCAGCCACCTCACTTGTGCTTGTCCCAAATCCTTCGCCAGTAAGAAACTTATTATTCTCGGCAAAGAATCCATTAGAGAGATAATAGTCCATGTGTTCGGATATGCGGAATTCAGGCACCACCGTATGATCAACTCCCCGGCGCCGAATATTGTCAGAAAAATCCCCATAAGAATCCGTGGTTGGGTGCGTTGCCGTCCCGATAGCGGGGCCTCCGGGGTGTTGTGTGCCAGCGCCCGAGCCGGAGAGCCAATACGTCTGTCCCGGGACGCCGGCATTATTACCCGCCGGCGTCACCATGCCAGCTAATAAGCGAGTGTCCTGTAGCAATTCGCCGGCCTTGTAATCATCGCCCGCATCGGTTAAACTTATTGGATCCAGAGGGTACACACTACTTGCGCCCGTGGTGGCGCGTTGTGCCAACTGCATAGAGCCGGCGGGGATGATCGCTGAACCCGTGAAAGCTTGTAGCTGGTTAGGAATCGCAAATGAATTAAGGCCGCCGGCCGACATGGTCCAATTGCCGTACGGATTCCTCAAACGATTAGTCAACAAATCGCGCCACTGTAACCGCTGCTGGCCAAATACTTGAACTTTCGCCTCTGCTATGGTTTCATCGTATTGTAATCTGCCTCGTACTTTGGCCAAAGTAACATTGACCTCGCGTGGATATATGGTGTTTCTCAGGCTTAACCTTTTAAGTTCAAGCTGCCCGGGATCTTTGAATCCTTTAAGAAAAATTTCATATGATTCGGGCATCTTTGGCTGAATGTTCGAGTGAACTACCAACGAGTTATTTGCAAAAGTATCAAGAACGTTTACAACAGAAAAGGCGGACATGTGCGACTGACCCGTCCCCACATCAACATATTCCACTGTCAAGGGGGCACTGTTGAAGGCCACGGGAGGTTCAATAGCAAAGTATGTTCTCTCTGTACGGCTGGTGATGTCCTTGGCGTGAATCGAATCTGGCCAACTATACGCCGAGAGGCCCTTGGCAGATTCCCCCTTGTATAGAAAGCCGTCAACATTAAGGGTAGTCTCCATATATGTGTAGTAGTTGTTCGCCGCCAAATGTCTTGTAATTGGGTGTTCGCTTGTTCTAATTTGTTTCCAAGTAGAGAAACCACCCAAACCATTACGGCTTGTCATAAGTATGTTGAAATAGTCTGCCAAGTTGAGAGGTGCATTGTCTTCGCCGGGTTGTGTTAGACTCACATAATTGAGGTACAGCCATCCCGGAAACCCCCAAGGTGCGTAAAGCGTCGCAGGATGTTTGGCTGGGCTTCGGCCGGTCGGAGCGGTGGAACGGCCCAAGATCAGCGCATCGTCAAAAAACCCACGATTCAAATCATTCGCAGGCAATAATACTTCCTTAGCGAACACATCGTCGTGAACAAGGTTGTTGCTGTATATCCCCAAGGTCTCCAACGGAGAGGCTTCTCCAATACTCACAAATGTAATGTCATTCGACGCGGTGGCAAAGCCGAGAGCTTTTGTAGACTCATAAGAGTCCCTTATCCACCGATATTGCACATCGCTTCTAGGTAATGGGTGTGTGACATGCTCGTTATCGTAAGAAACTGTTTTAATGATTTCGCCGCCCGGGAAGGCCAAAGTAGCACCCCATTTGTGCGACTGGGCATATTCATAGCGCCAAACAGGATTACGGTTAGTTTTTTGAGCGGAGCCTGTAACAAGGCTCCGTTTTCTTCTCGGGACATCCGTAACAACTGTTGTATATCCATTAGTGGGATTGTTGTTCAAAATCGCAACATTGTTTCTTGCTGAGTCATGTACGACAGAGACCTCATCACCCATGCGGAACCAGGCTTGCAAATTTGCAAGGGGTCCTGTGAGCTTCTTGAGATCGCCCGGGTCGCCCCCATTGTAGATTGACCCTACCTCAGTGGAGGAAAGAATTGTGTTCCAAACTGCTAGCTCATCTAGATCTCCGTTATAGTATTCAACACTCATAGGCCACCAGCCGTTCCAGTACCACCGGTTGCCGATCCGGACCGTGTTTGAAGCAGCAAAGGTGACGGTTACAGTGTTCGGCGTGGGAGTAACATCCACCCCGTCTTTATAGATGTTAAGGACGCCAGCAGTAGTAACCGTAAACACATAATGGTGCCACTCGTTATCGGCGGCGCCGTAGGGAGTGGTCTCCTTGCGTTCAGTCCCCGTCGAGTCGGAGAACATAAGCTTTCCATCAGTGTAGTCCATCTTGATAATGCCGATCGGAGTGGAGGCGCCAGTGGGCGACATGGCAAAAATTGCCATGTCGCCGGTGGTCACGTTGGCTTCCGGGACTCGAAGCCAAAAGGAAACTGAGTAATTGAGCATCGTGGCTCCGTTGGCGATTCCTAAAGCCGTGACGCTGTCTGAGGTGCCCGGGTTGACCCCGATATAATCATAATTCCCCGAATATAGACCCACAAACCTTAACCCATATTGCTGATAAGGGTACGTGCCGAACTGGCCCGTGTGAACTGTCAACTCATCTTGCAGAGTTCTACGAACTACTCGATTCCTCCATGGAAGAGCGTTCCCTGCAGCGTACTCCTCAGAGGAAGGATTAAGAACGCCGCGGGAAGAGACATCTTTTCCGCCGGGCGCATTAAAGTGGTTGGCAATTACCGTTTTAGTGTACGTGCCATCTTCCAGAGCTTGGTCTGGCAACGCAAAATTGAGAGTCCCTGGGATGGGTCCTGAGTGTGAGAAAAAGTAATTCTCAGGAGTTGTTTGACTATAACCGCCGGCCTGCACAAAAGCAAGGTTGTTAGTTGTGCGCCCCGATGTCATGACGATTTGGTAATTCTTATTGTAATTTCCAATTCTAGCCGAGGCGGTGGTGTATCGGATATTTTTGATATTTAATGGTCGTTTTGCGCGGACTCCTCTAAAGAGTTTGCTTCTCGCATTACCCTTTGTTGAACCAGCAGTACCCATGACTGGGTCAGAGAAGATTATTTTCTTGTTGGTCTCCCCTCCAGTGAAGTCTGTTATATCCACGACAGGCACCCCGGAAACATCTGCTACTGCGGAAGAGATATTGCCATCAGCACCGACGGTATTCATTGTAAGAGTAATTTGGGTGTTGCTACTTCCCGCGGTCGCTGTTATCCCAGTCACACCTGTTTGGCCGCGGCCAGAGGAAGCAAAGGCTATGCGAGTGGGGTAGCTAGAAACGTCACCATTGATCGCATCAATTATAATAGCTGCGACATCGATGTCTGAAAAAAATTGTACACCGAGACCAATTTGATCAGGGCCGTTGTCCGGACTGACTCCGGGATCGTCGGCATCTAGTAAAATCGTGATGGCGCCTTCACCTCCCGTAGTATCACCACCCAGGGATCCTGGAATTGTGATTGTGAAGGAACAATCGGCCGCAGAGGCGGCGACGCCCGTTGTATCAATAGCATCTACAGCGGTAGCGGCAATTGAGGTTCCAAAATCAAACCTCCACGCTTCCGGCCTCTTTTCGCCTGCGTCCGCTTCTCCAGGAGTTACAGTTATATCCGCATGCCTGAATTGGCGGCCTCCAACCCAAGCATCTGTGAAGGGTCCCTGCATCGGAATTTCTTTCTGTTCTCCATGCAAGTTCGTAACTATAACATTTGTTGCGAAGCCACTGTGAATTACAGAGTTGTAATCTCCTGAGATGACAGCGTTCTGATCTTCAACCAAATTGAACGGCGCAGCAACAGAACCCTTTGTCCCGTCAGGAGCGAGCGTTGTGATTGCTTGAAAATCAACTTTCGTTGTTCTATCTAAAACTGCAGAGTCTAGCAGTGATGAAGAGCCGAGACTGCTTGCGGGGATGGAGGCCGCCGCGGCGTTGGATTGGAACGTGGTTGTTTGCGTAATATAGTCCAGTTTCTTATCTTCTGAGAAGTTTATTCCGCCATGAATAAACTGTCTAAGTTTCGCATTGTAACTAACCGGAGAGCCATCTTGGCGGCGAACCTGTTGAGTCCTTGCATTGATTATTCCCTGACGCAAGTCCAGGCCCGGAACGTCCGAGGTCCGTTGCCAATATGGGCCATGCACGTTTTCAGGCCTTGGGGAAAGTGGAACGGGACTCAGTTTATTACCACCCATCTGGGGATCGTCATTGGGCTGTCCCTTTCCGCCGCCCTTGCGCAAACGGGGCGGGAGCGGCTTGCCGGCGGCATCGGAAGATACAATAGCGCTCTCAATCTCGTTTATATTGTGTTCCAATGTTGGAAACTTTGTCTTGTATTTGCTACGCTCTAATGCGTGACTTTCAACAACATTGCGCACGTCTTCTGCAAAATCAGAAGATGCGGGAACTAATTGGTTCAACATCGATCCAAGCGAAGAGTCAATCCATTTATAGAATTCAACATATTTGTCTAAACTTGGTGTGTTTTCTACTCTTTCGAAAAACAAGTTTCTAAGCTTAGTTAAATCCTTATAGCGGCCGCGATAGCGATTTACTGGATTGCCGACTAAATTGCTAAAATCTTTTACAGTGGAGAACATATCCAGCATTTCTTGTGAAATGGTGTCATACATGCTCTTTTCAAAGGCAAAGAAGTGTCTGACTGGTCGCGAGTCCCTTGTGAAAACTATATCGTCGTTATCCAATATTTTAACCATATCAGAACTGTTGATATTTTCAGGAATAGTTTGCTTGGCAGACAGTCGATAATCGATGTCTACGACATTGGTATCTGAGGCCGCAAAGTTATAACCAAATCCCGGGTGTTGTGCTTCCAGGACATTCCCCAAAAATCCATATTTTTGATTTATGAAATCTTGAGAGCCTGATGAGAAGTCTGCTACCAAAAACTTGCCGCTAGAATTAGAGGAGGACACCTGTTGGAAATCCCAGTTCAGCGCCAAAGTGTCTTTTTGTGGAACACGAATTCGTAGTACATCGGTGATCAGCGGGTACGCGTCTCGGTAAGGGTGTTTGCGTCCGTAGTTTAAGGGATCCCTAGCATGCGCTTTAAGCTCCTCATCCGAAAGGTAGTCCATCCAATAACGAAGGGAGTCGATACGTACATCGGTCTGTTGTACAACTGCACCAGTGAAATTGGTAAGATGGGAGCCGGCGTATACGCGATGTGAAGAGCTTAGGAAGGTCCGGGCGCGGGCGTTAGTGCTCATGGTCCCGGTAAGTGCAAAAGAGTTATAAGTGATATCTAGGATATTATTATAACCAGCGAACTCCACTTCAAAGTCTTCAGAAGAAAGCCCAGTCCCAAAAGCAAAATCAGAGACTGGGTATTTCGCCGACTTTATTCTCACGGAAATATTCCAAGACTGGTTATCGTAAACATCTTCAAACAAGGCGGTTGTCAACTCTGGAATTGCGCCGGCGATTGAGGAAGATAATTTGAATCTAACGGACTTCGATTCCTTTTCATCTCTTATGGCATAAACTTGGAAATTTGCCCTGTCGGGAACTGCGTATGTTGTCTGTGCCGGATCGTCGGCCCGGGCCGTATGCATTCCGAAGAGGGATGCCGTAAGGAAGTTAGTCTCAAAATAACCTTTTTGTTTACTTTCGAGTTTTTTGGGAAAGAAGACGTTAGTTTCTATGGTCCTGGGGATGTAAATTGTCCCGGGCGAGCCGGTGATAAAAGATACAGAGTTTGCGTTAAGGCTCGAACTATGCTGGTATATCGTACCATTAAAGTTGTTTGTTGCGTTAAAGTTAATCGTGTTCTTCTTAACTGTAGTAGAATCGTAGTTATCCTCGTAATTATACGTTGAGTTATCGGCATATACGTTGAGTCTGACCAAATCATCGCCAATACCGTAGCAACGTATGAGATTTCGGAAGGCCTTCTCGGTGCCTTTTGATTTGTAAATATAGACTAAGTTATTATATATATTTTGATATATTAGATTCTTGATGTTGTGCAACTTTTCTTCGAAAAGTATCTTTTCAGTTCTAGAGCCCAACTGTTCTAACACGTCAGCATCAACAAACATCTCCGGAGAGACAAAACCTGCTGAATCAAGCAAATTTCCTGCATATGGTAGCGGCTTGAGATCGTCACCGACCAAATATTGCACGTCCTTTACTTTGGGAAGATTCTCAATCTGAAGATAAAGTGAATCCAAATAGCTTGACATTATTTGTGTCAACTTCAACAGAGTTGTATCGTCTTCTGCTAGAATCCACTCTGGAATAGAGTTATATATGGACGAGTTGTTGGTTCGGTCGTGCATTGAGCCGCTTTCCTTCAATTGCACTTGTAGGGTTGCGACGTCCGGATGGGCTGCGTATATGATTGGATCTTCGATTTCAAAAGGAGACGCGCTGGCAGATACAATTGCTGACCCAGTGTTTCGGCTATATACCGAATCGTAACCGGTCCAAGCGCCGTTTGTAACCCTTCCGGAGTAGTCTAAAGCAACCGAGTCTATTACAGAGTTTCCAGTAATACCCTCGTTGAATTTATAATAAACGCCCAAATCAGTATTGGCATCATCAGTGTTGGAACCCCCGTTAACTTGAGTAAACCAATATTTGCCGACTTCTTCTGCGTTCCGTTCATCCTTCCAATAACGTACCTCGTCAATGGAACCGGACATTTTGCACCAGCCGGTGCCAAATGTCGTAGCGGCTGGCGTCGTGCGCAATTCTTGAAAGAGAGCACCGACAGATGCTTGGAGAGAACCTGTGGTCGCCGGGGCGGGAATAACCGGGGGTGTCACCAAAAAGTTCGTAACAAGTTTCCCGTCCATGTAAGTTTTGGCCCTCAAACCACCGGTATCATTTTTAAAGGAAAACGCATAGTGATGCCAGGAGTCGACGGCCGGGAGACCGTGTGCGTGGTAGTAGAGGGGGAAGTCATGATCCGCCGCGGCGCCGGGTTGATATATTGACGCCGCGATGCCGGCGGCGTGGCGATAGATCCACAACCTTCCATGACCTGGCAAGTCGCCTATATCATTGCCAAGGTGAAACAACGTTTGGAAGATGTTAAATCCACTAAGATCGCTCATTTTAGCCCAACACTCAAATGTCAAGCCTTGGTCAAAATCAAACTTAAGATTTGATTCGCGGTTTTGAGTTGTGTCATAAACGTTGGCACCAGTGAAATTTTCGGCTAAAGGCTTTCCGGATAACGCAACGGAGCCAGTGCCCGGGCCTCCAACAAAATGAATGTATTCTTTTATGTCTGGATTGTTTGCGCCGGCGGCCCAACCATTGTTTGGCGCGCCGTTAAAAGTTACATAACCAGTAGACTTTGGATATCTGGCTTTTAGAATCCAGCGGTCAAGATAAGACGAGCTATTTGCATATTCAAGTTTTTCAGCACCAGAGCCATCATACGGATAGGTTTTGTATACCTTCGTTACCGCGTCAACGTAGTAGTCTTTAGCAGATCCAAACTTGGCAAAGTTTGCAGGGTCATTAAAATCGACTGGGGGGATGAACCGAGATTTATCAGTTGTAAAGGCATCGACGTACTCGGCAGATTCAACGGAATCGCCAACAGAATTCAAGTCGTCGGAAGACAAAAATTGATTTGAGTTTACTTCAAAAAGGTTTTTTAAATTATCTGCCATTACTCAACTCTAAATTTAAAGATTGTTGGTTGCTCTCTGTAACCGTTGTTATAAAAGTGCATAAATTGTAGCCCATATGCATACCCTGGCTCAAGGATGCTCATGTCAACGTCAATATAACTACCAGAAGCATCATACGATAATCTCGTATAGGATTGTGCGTTCCCAACAGCCTGCGGAGTTGAAGAGCCTGTGGCAAATGGTACGATCTCCCAACCGTCTGTTACTCGAAATAGTTTGTAATAAACGTCATTTATTATCTCGCCATTTGCGGCCTTGGATGCAACCGTGTAGATTGTTGGACTCCAATCCTCTTTTCTGGTGAATAATCTGATCCTTGCGTCCTTTTCGCGCGTAGAGTAGACGTCTTTCAAGTTTGTTATGGATGTCACGAATGTAGGGTTGGGATTGTATTCAGAAGTTACAAAGGTCTTCGGGATAGACGAACCGGTAAAGAACTGAGTTCCACTCTTGTGCCAGACATCAAAGATCTTTGTCAAAGCGCTTGTTCCGGTAACCGCGAACGAGGCGGAGTATATACCAGTAGAAACATAACCACCCGTAATATTTGTGTCCTCCGCGGCGACGATGCCGCCGCCAGGAGGCAACTTAAGCTTAGATTGGTCAGGAACTGTATTTGCTGGCCCCGAGCCTGAATACAAGCTCACCCACAGAATACCAGTTGCAACTGATGGAATATTTTGTAGCTGCCCATTAATCACATTGTAAAGATAGAAAGTGTTTAGATTATCAGCGGCCGGGGCGACAGAACTGCTAAAGTGGAAATTTCCCCTATCATCTCTCTTCGTGGAATCCCACCTAGCCTCGATCACTGGGCGTTTAAGGAAGAATTCCGATGTTCTTGAAAAGAATTTCTTTGTATAGTAGGATTTGGATGCGTCTTCTAAATCATTTCGAAGCTTGATCAACACACCATTGTTGCCTTTCGCGCCCAACACATTGCCAGCGCTGTCGAGCCATTGTTCAACAAGAGGAGTAATATCTAACTCTAGATCCTCTATTCCAGTTACAAAGGAGGCTGTAAAAGAAGAGGATACATCGATGTAATAATCTCCACCTTCAGATGTCCATGCGGTGGATCCTGCTCGCTCAATCCAGTTAGAACCGTCCACGTCATATGTGAGGTCCGTATAACCTTCCATGTCGAGGCCTGTGCCCTCTTCCCATGCGGTGGGCGCAACAGAACCATCCTGACCGCCTGAGATGGCCGAAATCACTAGATCGAAATCGCGAGGGACTGTTTGTGAGTGCTTCGCGTTATACATCCGAAGATAGAAATCAACGCTGCCGCTGGCGGGAATGATTCCATCGTCCCTGCTGGTTGTGATATCCGAAACAGGAAACTGTATTACTATCCTCTCATCCTCCAAAGAAGATGTTGTCGCCTGTGCGTATATGTGGAACGTTTCAAGGATATCAGCCGCGCCCATGTTCGAGCCGGTACCTCTTGTCTTCAAGTTGGACTTGAAGGCATTCGTTATGGTGTTATCGGCAGTTGCCACATATCTCTTTACGCCCATTACTGAATTGATCCTCTAATGTCAGAAAGCGGTATTTTAATTTCCCAGATAAAATCTTCCGGGAATTCCACAAAGCGGCCGTCGGCAGATAAATTACCCAATATATCATAACTAATGTCTGAATAAAGGCCGCCTGTCTTGTTGACAATCGTAACATCGACTGTATCTACCACTCCCGCAATATTGTTTAATGTGCTGTATACACTACTGATGGTAAGAGACTCCCCTATGTCTGGAAGTATCTTAAACAAACTTACGAGCTTCGTGGTCGCTGTATCTAGAATGTCAAACTTGTTAGCAGACTTATCAATAACAACTCGGAAGTCGATGCCTACGTTAATTATGTTTCCATCAAGTATATCAACCGTGTCATGAATCATCTTATTCTTAACCAACCATGTCTTTAGATTTTGTTTAATTGAGCTATTCGTTGCTACCAAAGTGCCATCAAGTCCCTCCGAAAGGACGTAGAGATTCAAATTTCTCTTAAAGGAGTCAGTATCCTTGATTATTGCAGCGCGTTTTACTCCTCCGAACTTTTCGGGCATTGCGTATACGTAACTAATATAGTCATTTTCTGTGACAATCCGGTTTTGAGTAGCAAAATAGTCAAGAGCACGAGTCTTTATTTCGGTCGAGGAGGGATACGATATATCCCCCACTATCATGTTGTCGTTATTTACCTCTAAAGAGGCGATGACATCTCTTACTTTTGTATTGCTCAAAGTCGTAACATCATTAAAGACTATTACAGGATTTGCGACAGTTGAGAGACCCCCGACAGCAACATTCGTATTTGCTGCGCCGTTTTGTCTTGACGTTACAAACAGTGTTGTGTTTGATGGGACGATACCAAATTTATCAGTTCGATTAAGATTCGAAGGATCGAATGTCTCGTCGGTAACATAGTCTCGCGCATGTTGTTGAAGTACCACAGTTGCGGGATCGACTACTGAATCGTTCTTGCGCTCATTTTCGGAGCCATAACCAAATTGAATCGTCATGCCCGACGTCGTATTTTGTGAAATAAAGCGTCGCGGAACAGCGGTTGGTTTAAGTATACTCCTCACGGAGTCGATGTTGGCTGTTCTGTTTGGGATTTCACGATATACAACATCTTGCGACAAATAATCAACTTCAAAGTACTCATGGCCTTCTGTATCGAACACGCTAACAACCTCAGCGATATTTGAGCCTGGGACATCTAACGACCTGAATCGTTTGTGGGCGCCAACTATAAAGGAATTTTGTACTATCTCGCCAGATATGACATTACCTAAGGCTTTCACCGCATAATAGGTTGGAACGCCTGTGGTCGGGTTGACGCGAGCAACGACTATTTCATTGTTAGATTTTGCAAAATTCACATCCTCAGAGAGCATGAAAACTCCACCGTTCTGAGCCGAGAACGAAGAACCCTTCCTAAGAATCGGCATGTAAGTTGTGTCAGGAGCATTCGAAGCAGCGTTAGCTGGTACCAAGATATATAAAGACACAATTCCGTATGAAGTCGGATTCGGCTGAAACTCATACCCAAGTTGTCTTGCCAGCCTGATAACGTTGTCATATTCAACTGCCGAACTCAGCAAAGATTCGTTGGCCTGATAATCAAGATAGAAAGACAGAATGTCCCCCACATAGGCAACAGTATCCAACATTAGGGAGCCGAAGCCGGCTTCGCTAAAGTCTCGATAACTATCTGGATAGTACCTTTTCGCGTAATCAACTAGGTCTTGCTTGATTGAGGCGAAATCCCTACTTGTGTATTTTATTGGTAAGTTTTTTTTAGCCATAAGTTAAATTTTTGCTTTGTTAATTAATTAGTCCTTCGTTAAAATATTGAAAACACTATTAAAACAAGCCGGCTGCTCGACGAAGAGGCATAATGGAAACTCGGTCGGAGACACTTAGCGGCACGATCTCATAAGTTATCGAAACTGATAGAAAGTTTTCATCCGAGGCCTCGTCATCTGGTACCGTGAAATCTATTCCTTGTATTTGAATGAACGGCATATACTTCTCAACCTGTTTGTTTATCCTTGCAGCAATGTCGTCATACACCACTTCGCTTTGTGGTTCAAATAGAAATCTACGTAAACCTACTCCAAAATCAGTATCCATCATTCTTTCGCCAGGGATGGTTAAAACTAGATTTTTCATATTCTGTTTTACCATCTCGGGATATGTGGTGTTCATCAGGAACCCACTTTTGCCTGCTCGGCGAGCGGGCAATTTAGGTGAAATTCCAATTATAGAACTCGCCATTATTCGTCTTCCTCGGGAACAACTTCTCCACACTTGTTGCTTTCAGACGCGGCGGATGGAGGCGGCATGCCTTGGGCGCCGGATGTCCTCTCGCTATACGGGACATTTTCACCAGGAAGTTTCCCTAACGCGTATGCTGAAAGGCCCAAATTGGTGACTGGTGGGAGGGGGCTCCCTAGTATCATGTTAGCTGGTGCCGCAACGGCCAAGGCGGTGGGCCCTAGGCCGCCAGGGAGGAGTCCAATCTTGTCAAGTGCCGCGGCATATGCGTAGGATGGATCCTGATATTCTGCGAGGCCCTTGATAATGAAGGGGACCGTCTTGGCGGCCGCATTTCCACTTTGGCCAGATGTCGAAGCAAATCTATTTTGATTCTTAAGAAGGCCCTGCGGACCACCAACGGCAGCCAAGTTTGGATCCTCATATTTATAGAACTCCTCTATCGGGAGATCTGGTTGTGCGGCGAACATTGCAGCAATCAATGATTGTTTGGTTCTAAAAAACGCGCTATCAAGAGACTTGTTTGTAAACGTCCCAGTTTGCATACAGTAAATAGCTAACAAAGAAGTTAATCTTGAACTTCCTAATGCGAAATCAAACAAGATTTGAAAATCTGGATTGTTGCGAATAAGTCTCTCTTTTAGCCTCGTTATATTTGGGTTGAATATCCTTTGGCGAGACCAGCCGCCGAAGCCGGCTTCGACACTCCAATCCTCCCCGGGCCTCAGGGCTTCAGAGCCATAAAAATTAGCAATCGTTATTCCAGGATCCTTAGTTAGTATATCCACTGTCTCTTCTAGTACAGGTATTGTACACATGGTTTGGTGAGGGAAGATTTCTGTAGAGTCCCCTTCATTCCGCTCGTCGGCTGGGCGCATGTTAGTTTGAATTTTTATCTTATAGGCTTTTTTAATTTCAGCAAGGTCACTAAACCTGTGGTCATCAACATCGGGGTCGTTGGGGTCGACGCCATTGAGATTGGCTATTCCCTCGACGACAGTATCCCACTCGCGCCACTCCTGGCCCGGGAGGTCAGAGACGAACATCTCGGGGAACACCTCATCCACGTTTCTTGGAATCACATATGTTAACCGGACTCCGTATTTCAAACTTGCAAAATATTCGCTAAGTTTCCTTTGTCCGAACTGGGCCACAGCATCCAGTTGGCCGCGGACATACCTGTAGTTTTCGGCGCGGCGCCGGCGGACAGTGTCCCAGACGCGTAGGTCGGAAATGACTGGGGTGAAGAACACTCTCTCTATCTCGATCGCAGTCGAGCCGGCCGATGGGGCCGCGGCGATCGCAAGGGCGTCAGAACCTGGGGTGAAAACATTGTCAGGAGGAGTGTCGCTATCCGGGTTGTTCTCGCGCCACAGTTTCTCTTTAGCCTTCGGCGTGATGGGGGTGCTGCCGTCGCCGGCGAGGCCGTCTCGTCGCAGGCGGGCCGGGAAGGAGGGGTCCATGTGAGCCGCTTGAGCGTAACCTTTGATAGGTGATTGAAGCCAAATTGGCGCGCCCTCGTCGTCGTCGCCCTGGATGCCTCGAAATTGGTGCAAGTATTCCGATTCAACAAAGACTCTTACTGCGCTCCTAAAATATTCTTTAAAGGCTTCAAGGTTTTCTACTTGCTTTGTAGAATACTCCCAATTCTGCAAATTGCCTTCGAACATCGTCAGGAATATATCGTTATGTGGTACATCATCGCCGCGTAAAGGTTCATACTCAATGAAATATTCGAAAACAAAGTGGCCTCCATCTAGATGTTGAAACCGAGGGTTAAGGGCTGGGACGTCGTACTTCGGACCCAACTGAACACGTACCCAGTTGTCCATGTCCTCCGGGGCGCCGAGGTTTGGATCGTGGACAATATCGCCGTGCTCGGGGTCAGAGGTGCGAGGGGACGATAAAAGTATTCTTTTGGCGTGCCGGCCGGCGAACTGGGCGTGCTCGGGGGCCATGGGCATCGTCGAGTTGGACGCTCCCCAATAGTGCGTTTCGTTTCTGAGGTATGCACCAGCATCAGGGTCTGTCGGATCAAGAACTGGGCGTTGGGTCGAAGGACGGAATGGAAACGTAACGCCTGCGTCCCCGACCCCAAGTAGTGTTGACTCTGGTACCGGGGCGATCCCAATCGAATCCCCGAGCGCTTGCATTAGAGGCGGGCGGCTTTCATCTGGAATTTCGCGACTCATGGTTTTACCAATTTCTTCAAAAACGCCGGAAGAGACCTCAACAATGACGTCCTCCAAATTTCCAAGACCTGATTTTATCAGTTGGTCTTCAAAATTCCGAACAGGATCGTCGGAGGGGCCCAACTTCGCGAAAGCCGCAACATTGAAATTGATGAACTCCTTCAAGCTGGCTATTGTGTAATCTTTTGTATATTTCAGCAATATGTTATCTTTGAATATAGCGCTACTTCCCTTGAACATGGATAGTGCAAATATGTTTCGAACAGCAATATCTGCGACGTGAATTCTAACAATACTTCTCAAAATAGACGGTATGCTTGCCTCCTGAAGAGGGCGCGCCTTGGGGAGTTCCGCGTCTGGATTTCGGGCAATCATAGCCTCCCTTTCTTTTATTATTTGACTATATTTTAGTTCAGTCTGTTTTTTCTCATAACCTGTTCTCATTATATTATCGTGACTTTGGGTGCCCGGGGGACACGTAATACTCTGGTTCAAATAAATATCAAATAGACCCTTAAGGGGTGATTCTTGGTGAACTTCAAACAACGGTGACGAGGCGATAAGGCTTGCTATGAGATCAAGTTGAGTTGTTAAAGAGTTGATGTACAAAGAGCTAGCACCATCAGAGGCGCGCCCGACCACGTTGGCGGCGGGCTCGCCGGGAAGAACCAAGTTTGACATCGGGATATCAAAGGTAGAAGCGATAGAACTAGCAATATAGTTTGAAAACATCAATTGCTGCGGCGTGCGCCAGAGGGGACCCGCAGAATCTTTAAGAAATTCGGAACGATTTTGTTCCAAATGTTGGATCAACCCTTCGTCAAGGACTGGAAAGTCGCTCACATTGTTGCTAGAAACTATAACTGTCGATATGTCATCTCGGTCGATCCCATCTGAACCAATCCGCATTGGTATTTGTGCCATATATCTCTTTTGATAAAAGTTTATATTCGGGACCGGGCGAGGTGAATCCGCAGGGGCAACAGCGTAAGTAGTGTAGGACATCGATCCCAATGTGCTTGAATCTGCGCCGGCGAAAGACACAAATTTAAAATCAACGACTGGACCATGGTGCCCCATGTCAGCAGGGTGAGCAGGGATGACTGATAGGGTAGGAGTTTCATCTGAGGAGGTTACATTTGAAAGAGACCTTTGTAAACCCGGGAGGACTGCGCTGTAAACCACAGTGGAATCTGGGGTTTCGTCGGCAGCAATCTGCTCTCTGGTCATCTCATGAATACGGGCGTCGGTCGCACCATCGGCGAAGGCGCTAAGGTTGTGAAAAATGAATTGATATTGAGGGTCCCCCTTCTGTGCTAGCCTAGACTCTTGTACCGTTAACAATCGCGGGAAAGAAGAAAGCTCTTGGCTGAAACTATTGTCTATTCCGGCAAACTGTGAATCAACAGCCGCATTGGTCATGAAAGAGTTCGAAGGATCTTGTGGTGGAGTGGCAGCTACACCACAATCGGTGAACATCTGATCGTAAGGAGAGTTCATCAAGGACGCTAGATTGCGAAGTTTTTCAGCAGTAATCCGCCTCTCAGCCGCTAACATCCTTTCTATTTCTTCAGGAGTAGCTCGATCTGCATATGAATTTCTAAAATTTTCTTCAAATTTTAGAGCGTTGATTTCGTCACAAACATACTGTCCCACGTCAAAGCGAGTGCGTTCATCTAAATTGCGTAAGTCTGCATTGCGCGCCGAATGAGCGAGGACATCCATAGCATCGCTTGGATCTAGACCAACTAAATGTTCTCCGGCGGCTCGTTCGATAACTTCTGAATTCTTGCCAAGCTCTTCGCCAGAGAGGGCAGCCCGAAGTTCACCAGGGTTGAGACACTGACTAACCTCGTCCATGAAATTGGTTATATGTTCGGCCGGCGACGTGCCTGGTTTTGCTGGATTGAGAAGAGCTTCAGCATCAATTCCCCAGTCATATAAAGCACTTTTAAACTGGTCGACAGGAACTTGCTTAGAATCCTCCCAGATACTCTGCACCCTATCCTTTCCAAAACTTCTTAGATCGCTCCAGTTACAAAGTATATTTTCAAAGTTTTTCAGCAGAAGTGCTAAAATTTCTTTAATAGTTCCAACGACTAACTCGTCCGTTGTAAGTCTTAAAGCTTTGAGAAAGCTATCCCAAATTCCCACGCTGACGTCCGTAATGGAGGGGAGTGTTGGGAACTTTATGGTTGGGATCTCCCACGGAGAATCTTCGCCATCCTTTTTGGGTTCTGGGCACAAGTTTTCCCGATCGTAGGCCAAAAAGGTGCTAGTATTCTTTTCTAGGAAATTCTCAACATGGCCTCGCCAACCAAACAGGCGCGCAGGAGTGGGGCACACTTTCTCAAGAGCGCGACCCATGCATTCGTTATCCGCATGACCGTCTGCGACTAGTTGTGCAATCTTGGAGGCGGCGGCAGTAACGTCTTCGGGGCAACTGCTATCCACATCGTCAAACGCGCCGGAATCGGCGAGGATGCTCGGGTCTATACACTCGGTGGCCACCTGATTCAACTCAATATAATCTAGAACTGTGAGGGAGGCCTCGAACAGTGCCTTGTTGAAGTCCTCTTGAAAAGTTTCCGATGTCAACATGCGCATTCCGACACCTGCCAGATATTTCATATCAACTTTATTTAATATCTTATCATACGCTTCTTTTGAGGTGCTGATAGAGTCCATCACCTCTTTGGTGGCGCCGGCGGACAGAAGGAGATTTCCTACAAAGTTGGTTTCCTCTTTTCTTTTGTCAGCAGCTTTTATTTTTCTCTCGGCAGTTAAGGCGCGCTGGTCCTCCCTTGCCTCATCAGCCGTTTTAACTGTCTTTGCATCCTTGAAGATCTTTTTGACATCCCCTATTATTTCTCGGCCGCGGCGTGAGTTTGAGAAACGGTCAATAACATAAGCTGATTTGTGGGAATACTCGGTGATGAACTCATACCATGGCGGTGGGGTGGGACACTCAAACGCTTCTTTCATTTGTTTTAAAGTCGCGACGTACCTTCGAGTCCTCACAAACTTCATCGGGAAAGTGCGATTAAAACTCGCAAAACCTATATTTAATTTCCGAGCTATATTGTTAGGAGGGCCCTCTCCTCGTATACCTATACTGTCTAAAGTATAATCTTCTGTAAAACTAAGTTGCAACACTTGGCCGCCAGGTAGAATCTCTATGTTGTTGAACAAGAGCATCTTCTGCAAATTAGGGTAAACAGCGCGGAGACGCTTAGCCTCACGGGCGAGGTTTAAGTCGGGACTTACATTTCCGTCTTGATGACTGCTTATTTCACCAGAATATTCATCCAACTTTTCTGCTGTTGAATTCAACAAACTTTGTAGAGTAGATAAATTATAATTTACCACAGAAGCGATCGGAGCTTTAGGTACCGGAAGGAGGTATCGATCCGGGTTGTGCGGAATAGAATCCCAAAGATCGGCGTTAACACAAACTAGGAACCTAAGTGTGGAACAAGGCCTAGAGTCTAAGTGATATTTCGTGGCCCGGGCCGTTTGTAACACAGCGGCAGGACCATAACCAGAGCCAATGTCTTTGTTGTAAAATTTATAAAGGTTTTGGACACCTTTACCCAAAGCTGCCGGGCGTCCTTCGCGGATTACCTCTTCGCTTGCAAAAGTCGCATCAGTTGCAACTACAATGCAATATTGGTTCGTGACAGAATCATAGAAAGGCTGATCCTCATTCAAATCCCGCCAATCTGGAATAGAGAGCCTAGTGCTAAGCGCTCTTGAGGGTCTTCGTATTCTTTGAGTCATAATTAGGTGGTGTTGTTGTGCCGACTGCAAATGTAGTCATAACTTCGAACATCCGTTAGGTATTTTTCCCTCCACTTGCCTAAGCTCTTCCTTACGGTATCGATGTCTGGCGACGTGATCTCTGCATGTGCCGTAAGAGTACGAGGGCCCACTATCTCAGCAACAATCGATGTGGTGGTTGGCATCTCGAAAAAGGGTGATTGATGAAAATGCTGAACAAAAGCCTTATTCAATTTTGTCTGCGCGGTTAACATACCCTTGACAACAGCAGCCAACTTATCCACTTCTTCCGATAAAGATTCGAGGCACCCCATTAAATTTTCACCTTTAACAAGAGGTTGTAGTAAGTAGTCTTGTCCGTAAACAATTAAATCTATCCCTACTAATTCGCTAATTTTTGCATTTTGCGAATTGATCGGATCCCCTCCAGAAACGATTTTAACCCCCTCTCTTCCCACGATTCTCACTCCATCGGCTTTTATACCAACGCCAGATCGATTTTCCAAATTGCCGCTGCCTCGGGCATATTTCTCCAAGTCAAAGTTCTTGTCGATATCTGTTAACTGGCTGAGATATATCCGAGCAGCGTCTCTTTTGAAGTCAGGATCAACATAGATGTCTTCATCGTCTTTAGTTTTGGCTATCGGGTTCGCTGACAAGCGACCGACAACCAAGTCGATGCTTGCTGCGCCAGTGTCACCAGATCCGCCATGGCCAGAAACAAGATTGGCGGGCCTGTCTCGGCCCAAGACGATCCAAGAATTCTGCCCGTTTGTTAAAACGTTTTCGCTTGAAGCTTGAATAAACTTTGGAATTGGCTCAAGGGATTTATCACCCCCTATGCCTAAAACGTTGGCGCGCTGGCCTGGGTTTGCGCGTTCAAGAGCCTCAGTAGCTTTTTTACCAATCCCTCTTCTATTTACGGCTGGTCTTTTATCTGCCATACATCCCTCTTATGCAAAAACCTCTTTTGCAAAAATTACGTTGCGCGTTAATCTTTGAGTCTCATTACTTTTTTCTTCAACATACACAGATAAATCACTTGTGAACTCTTCGCCAGAGTTCCAATTATCGCGAGGCATTTGCACTTCCCAGTGCCATGGCTCATTGCCATATGGAGAAAACCCGTATTTATAGGCGTTGTGCTGTAACCAGCGATAGGCCGGCTCCCTCAACATTCTTGAAATTTGAGCCTTTTTTGGGGTCAGCCCATTGTTACCAAAATCAATAGCCAGCCCTGTTTCATGCGGAGACGCGTATGCCATCCACTTGCGCCCCTCACGAAGACTGCCGTAACCCCTTGGTGGAGGTGCTTCCATCCTGTCAACATACTGCTTGTAGCTTCTCCATTTGTGACGACGCCAGCCGGAGGCGGCTTTAAAGGGAGCCTTTCCCGGGTTGGCAGCAACCCAGGCCCGATTCATTGCTTCCAACCTCTTGGCCACCAAGGTATGCACCTTTCTCGTGGTGCCAACACTTGGAATCGGTACTAACAGGGGAGAATCTGAAGGAAGGGCACCAAACGCGTTCCGACGAACTCGATTTTCTGTGAACGGGGCGCCCTCTTTCAAAGTAACAGTTGTGTCGCGTGACTGAAAGGTTTCAAGCACAGTATTTAGGGCGCCGGGGTCACCATGTGGGGCGGCAGGGGTCGCTGCGCGTGTAGTAGGGCCTAGGCGGGATCCCGGGGCGGAGGAGTTAGGCTTTGCTGACACAGGTTCAAGCAAAATACCATTCGTTGCATTCACCGAATCAACGTATTTTATCCAAACCCAATCGCCCGGGGTGAGTTCACCAACCCTGATTCCAGCCGAAGAGGCAACCGTAACTTTGGCAGAAGAGTCGGGTAGCAACGTATCAACGAGAGCCTGCCAATCGGGATCAACCTGATTAATCGTTATATCCCTCTGGTCGGCAACTATCCATGGATCCGGGATCCCAGAATGAACTATCGGCACATATACAATGGCAGACGTCAAGGCGGGCGCACTAGCACCAAAAAAACTACCTGCCCAACCCAAGAAGCTTCCATTATCAGCATCTGAGGAAAGTTCGTAACAAACTTTTGCCAATTGGCGGCCGCGAATGTCTATATTGGCATTTTTTTCAATCTTGTCAATAGTTGTATGCACACTTCCGCCTAAAAATCCAGTGGTGCGAGGATCTAATGTCCGATTTGGGATCATTGGACGCGTGGCGCTAGTATCTAAAATCTTCGCTATTTTGTCATCAACTGCCATTTTATCTCAACTCCTGTATCGAACTCACGTCGTCTTCGTGTCGCTACTTTTAATCAAGGAAGCCATTCTGGGCCCATTGTGCTCTCGGTGATCGTATTGAAGGTTGTTGACACGGAGCCACTTAAAGTCTGGCAGCGGATCGTTGTGGTGTCCCTTTACTACTTCAAAATGTGCAAGTATGTGCTTATCGTCGCGGGGGATACCCCTTCTCGCAGATATATCCTCAATCAAAAGATTGAGGGCGTCATATTGCGCATCGGTATACTTTCCATTTTTCCCTTCTGGGTGTGGTATTTTCTTCTTCTTCTTTCCGCCGGCTGTGGTTATCGTTTTCTTCTCGGGGGAGATGTGCACATTTCTTAACTCTATACCTATCGATCTAGTGTTTGGGGCCTTGATAGCCGGCTTCGCGGCGCCGGCATGCCTCCCCGCGGTTGACTCCGCCATCAACTGATAGATGGTGCCGTCTCCATCGATAAAGTAATGGGAAGAGAGTTTTTTCAAGTTAAAATGCCCAATAAGACTCGCCACCGAGGCCGGGCCCGACTTGAGTTGTCCTCCGGATTTGTCCTTCCCCATGAAAGACCAGCGGCCGCCGTCGTGCAGGATGATCATGTCATATGCTTTGCGTTTCAATCTGGATTGATATTTCTGCATACCAAAATATTTCATGTTGGCAGCCGCGTAGTCGCCGGCTGCTGCGGGATCTTGAGGAGTCGTGGGATTACCGGCTTCGAATTCGGCCCTCGTGCGGGGGGGAGCAGCACCTTCGAGATCTGCAGTAGATTCAACTGATTCAAGTAAAACACCGTTCGTCATGTTCACAGAATCAATATATTCGACCCAAGCCCATTGTCCCGGGTCGAGATCTGTAGCCCCAAATTGGACTGAGGAGGCTGCGGTAAACTTGGCAGAAGAGTCAGGCAACAGCGTATTGACAAGAGAAACCCACTCCGGGTTGGTTCGGTGCACTTCTATATTCCTCTGGGCAGCTACGGAGAACGGATCGGGAATACAAGAGTGAACCATCGGCACATATGCGATGACGGTTTGTAGGTCCCCGAAGCGGGCGCCAAAAAAGTCCTCAACCCAGCCAAGAAAACTTCCCCCGTTGTCGCTAGGAAAGAGTGAGTAACAAATTTTTGCCATTTGGGGGCCCGAAACATCTATATCAGCATTGCTTTGGATTGCGTCAATAGTTGTGTGCACACTTTCCTGCAAAAATCCAGTAGTGCGAGGATCCAGTGTTCGGTCGGGTATCAATGGACGCTCGGCACACGTACTCAGAATCCTTGCTACCTCGTCATCGACTGCCACCCTATTTTGACCCCTGTATCATGTCAAACAGTTCGTCTTTGTCTGTTTCCGACAAGGCGGCTGGGGAGGATCCCTGTTTATGCAGAATAGTACACACCTTGACCAACTGCTCATTTGACCTTTGTAGGGTTTCCACATATTTTGCCGCAATAGTGCCCATCTCCTTGTGGTTCATTTCGTTCCTCTTTAATAGAATCACAACATCGGCCAACAACGAATTTGTCACGGCGCGATCAGAGTTTATATTTTTTACGGCATCCGCTAAGTGCTTTTCTAAGTCACCTAGATCTCGCCCTTGTTCCATTTTATCTTCCATGTTCTGTATCTAAACCTCATCTTGTTTAAATTGTTGACAACCTGTTTCGTATTGAGACCGGTTAACTCTCTTATGTACAGATAAATAGCTTTTTTATTAAAAATTTCGATATCATTAGTACTCTCAAAAAGAACCATCACGGCCTTATAAACTTTCTCTTCATTCGTTTTCATGTTATTTGAATTCCAAGAGTTTATCTCTTCATATAAGAATTTCCAAAACTCTCCCGACTCCCTACTTTTCACATAGGATTCATCGGTCATAACATATTTGGATTCCAAGTCTTTGTTGAGATCATCATAGTAAATCTCCCTCCGGACTTGGACAGAGTTCTTCTTGACCTTATGAATGAACCAGTTCTTGGTGACAACACTGAAATATGAAAAGGCTTTTGAGCCTTTGCTTTGATCGTACTTCTCCAATATGGTGGTTAACCAAATCTTGCATTCGTCTCTCAACGAATCGATGTTCGGAAGAGTTGTAAATTTATACGTATATACAATCTTATCAACTAACTCGTCAAAGGCTGGTCCTATGTACTCTCGATATAGTTCCTCGCGCCGGTCGAGGTCATCAGAGGCCACATATTCCACAATAGCATTCTCATGCACTTTTGTGAAATAGTGATTAGAATTCCGCTTCTTCTTTTTCTTTTCCATATTGTTCCAATTCGTGTAAAGGCTCTTCAAACTCGTCGTCGGTGAGAGGCAGCGAGTTAGAGAACTCGAACGTCCTAAAAACCTCATCCATCTGTTTTGAGTGCTTAAGCAATTCAGATAAAGTGGGGTCTCCGTAAAACGTTTCCAACTCGTATACTTGCTTAAGGTGAGCCGTGTAAGCGGTACTAATCGACCTCAAATCAGAGACGTCATCGACAATCATTCGTATACGGCTAATAAGTTGCTTACAGTACCAAACAAGCAAAAGCACAATGGCTGTCAAGACAAACGCCAGCGAGTAAACAAAATAAATATTATTTAACACCGGGGACTCCCTTCGAGGCCAATTCTTTTTTATATTGCTTAACGTCCTCTTTTGTATCTTTTATGTAGTCTCTCACAAGCTTACCATCACCACTTTTTGAAGTAATTGTCAAAATCTGACTCGGCACCCGCTGGAGTGATCCTGATACGCCGCTTGTAATACAACCACCACAATCAGTCAAAGTAATCTTGATAGAATGGAATTCTTCGCGGACTTCAGGACAATTC
>Ga0209128_1000304_pt1 | contig 36959 bp, 20 predicted proteins | sample ETNvirnome_6_100_FD_184072 | JGI IMG/M metagenome (GOLD analysis project Ga0209128, IMG submission 184072) | Marine viral communities from the Pacific Ocean - ETNP_6_100 (SPAdes) (version 2) | ecosystem: Environmental > Aquatic > Marine > Oceanic | place: Pacific Ocean | collected 2013-06-19
TTAAATTCCTTTTAGTTTAACAATCGCGTCAATTATAGATTGACCACCGATGTACAGTGCGCTTAAAATAAGCCAATCGCCACTTTCAAGATTCGATGTTAGCATCAAGCCAGTAGCGGTCGCCCAAACAAGCAATTTGCGGGAAACCATTTTTTCAAGTGCGATATCAATTACACCTTTTGCTGTTTCTACCATGGTCATAAACCCTCCTTTTATACTCTATAATTAGTCTCACTGTTCAATAAAGGCATAACCATTTTTCTTGTCAATTACAATTTGCATATCAACACAATCTTTAAGACTGTCCAGATGGGAGATAAGAAGGACTGTTTTGAAATAAGATCTAATCAAATCCAGGATATCAACAAATCCTTGCATATTTTCTTCATCTAGGGCAGTTCCTGGTTCATCGAGGATGAAGAAATCCGACTTTGGAAGAGAAGAAACACTCAACAGAGCCAAGCGAATTGCCATGGCGGCAATTGTTTTCTCGGCTCCAGACCCCATTTCTAGCGGACGAGGTTCGTGGCGTGGATGTTTGATGAAAATATCAAGTCTTTTACCGTCATCCTCGAAGAAAACCTCAAAATCAACGATATTTGCCAGGATTTTGGCAACCTCATCATTGATTACGGGTAATTTGCGCTTAATAACATCATAGGCTATCCCATTTGGGTGCATGCAGCGCAGGTAAAGATCATAAGAAGAGAATTCTTCCTGTAAATCAAGGTATTCGTTCCTCTGAGTTGTCAAATTATTAACTTTTTGCTCTAAAGATCCGACAGACTTATATATATCCAGAATAGATGATGTACACTTTTCATGATTGCTTTGAAAATTTTGTGATTTGATTTTTAAGCCTCTTAACTTTTGTGACAAATTCCCCAGATTTTCAATAATTTCCTTATTTAGTTCATATTCTGAGACCTTTTCTTCTGATATTTCTATTTCAGACATCAAGTTTTTAATGATACTAACATTTTTCTCTATTTTAAGGTCATAATTTGTTATTTTATTGGACAGTGCATTCTTTTTATTAACAATTTCATTGTATTTTCCTATATGATCTTCAACTTCATCGGGGTTAATCTCCTCAATATCGTCGTTCAGGTCATCAATTTGCCCCGAGAGGTTCTCGGCCTCTTTTTCGTTGAGCGGGATGGTTGCTTTAGAAACATATGCATCCTTAATAAATTTACATTTGGGATGTGCGGTACCACAGGGAATTCCCTGAAGCAACTGGAGCTTGTTTTTATTTCTTTTAAGCTCTTCCTCTTCTACACTCAATGAATTTTCTAAGATTACTAGTTGATTTAATAATTCATGAACCCTTTCCTGTTTCTCAAAGAGGGCTTCCTTATCAAATTCTCCCAAAAAAAGAAGAATCTTTCGATATTTCTCCTTATCTGCATCTCTTTCTATATAAAACTCACTATTTTGGTCTGAAACGGAGATTAATTGGTTCTTTTTGTCATTTAATTCTTGTTGAACTTTCATAACATCTATAATTTCGGCAGGAATTGACTTTATCTTTTCATTTATTTCTCCTATTTCTTTATTACATTGAGAAATGTTGAACTTGATAGTCTCGCAGTGGTGTTTTTTCCTTTCAAGATCGTTGTTGGCATTCTCAAGCTCTTCTTGTGCAAATAAAATATCGTTATTAAAGTCTCTTCCCTCTGATTTTTTTAGGGCGCCCTTCGTATCGGATGCATCTTCTTTGGCTAATCGAAATTTATGTTCAAAAAATTCCAAATCAAGAAACTTGGCAAGAATCTCCTTTCTCTTTGTTGAACCCTCTTTAATAAAGGTAAGAGAATCGAGTTGAGAGGCCATTGATGAATAAAGAAAGTCCTCCAATGTTCCAAAAACCTTTCTAATGTTCTTGTCAGTTTGATTTCTCGTCAAACCATTGAGGCTCTCCATATCTCCAAGTGCAGGATCATAAACTGTGAATTCTACATTTGTTTTTGCTTCCTGAGTTACAGATCCTTTTAATTTTCTAGTATATTTTTCTGAATTTCTCTCAATATAATAATCCTTATCTCCGATAGAGATCTTAACCTTACCGGATCCGACTTTTTTATTTTGATTTATAATATTTAGGTTTTTTCTGTCGTTTTTTGATGTTGAATTGAACACTGTATACAAGATTGAATCAATAATACTCGACTTTCCAGAAAAGTTCTTTCCGAAAATGCCGACGATGCCCTCTAGGCTATCAAAATTAATGCTATTCCCGTCTGCATAATTAAATAAATTGTTCCATTCAATAGATCGAAGCCTCCAATTGATGTTTCGAGAGACCTCTTCGTTCTCCTCGGCAATCTTATTGTATTTTAAATTTAAATTAATGACCCTTTGCATCAATTCATCGTCAACCTCAAAATCTTTCAAGTATTCTTTGATGAGTTCCTCTTGAATTTGAATATTTCTAAGGTCTTCAGTCTCTAAACCATCTGTAATATTCTGGATATCTCCTTTTTCTCCGGTTGCTCGGTTCAAAAAGGTAATGCTCTCTGGTTTAAACCTTCGTTTTGCCACCTCTGTTGCCTTCCTCATTACATCGAGGGGTAAATTGTTGTTTGAGACCAATCGAAGTCTGGCAGATTGCGGAATATTTTTGGCTGCACTTCTCGGCATCTTACCTTTTGGTGTCAATTCGATGGTCATGAAGGGTCTTGGGTTCTTAATATTAAAATGTTGGCAAGTAAAGTCTTCCTTACTTTGAATATCCCATAGTAAAAATCCCTTGTCGTTTGTTTCGCCGTGATTTTGTTGGATTGTGGATCCAGGATAGCGAATTTTACCTTCGGCATCAAGTCTTTGGTCAGTTTTGTGAATATCTCCCAATAAGCCGTAATCATGTCCTTCAAAAATCTCAATAGGGTGCTCTCCATGAGTCATAACCCAGCCTGTATCAGTGACAACACCGGAAACGGATCCGTGATAAAGAGCAATATTAATTTTGCTCGGATCCGAAGGTTTAACCCACCCCTCCTCATCAAAAACAGACAAAATATTTAGTGTTACATTCGCCGATAGAGGTGTTTCGCCCGATTTCTTAAGCAAGTATAGGTTTGGGTGAGCTAAAGCCTCCACGATAGGTGTGAGGGCATCCTGACGGCTACTATTGCGCAGATTTCCGTCGTGATTTCCCAGAATGATGTAAGTTGGTGCGATATGAGCGAGATTACTCAAAAAATCAGAGCACATTTCGACAAATTCTGGACTAATTTGTGTTTTTGTGTGAGCAATATCACCACAATGAACGATATAATCTGGCTTTTCCCTTCTTAAAATATCATATAGCTCGTTGAAAATAATTCTGTATTCATAATGATACTTTAAATTCTTAATATGTGTGTCTGCAATGTGGGCAATTCTCAAACTTCTCTCCTATAAATTAGAAATTGCCGAAACCAAGGAATCCTCTTCCTTAATAAGCGGTGCATTCTGACTTAAATTCTTAACTTCTTCTTTGGACATATCACCTATGTCCCTCTCGTCATCATATTGTATTTCACGGATCTCAATTCCGTATTTCAAAAACAATCTTTTGATGTTTTCAGCCTTGTATTTTGCATCTGGGTCTAATGCCAACAAAATTGGTGTGTCGTTTTGAACTATTCTTCTGAATATTCTCGATGTTTCTCTAATCGTTGATCCCAAAATAGGAATCGCGTTTTCGGCTTTAACGGCATCGAATGCACCTTCAACAATTGTTACCTCCTTATCAAAATCAACGTATAATTCATTGAATATGATGTCTCGACTAACTGGGGGATTTAAATATCTTTTGTAGTTGTCGATAAATGTTCTCGCAATAAAATAGTTAAGGTCACCGCTTTCGTTAAAAGACGGGATAATAATCCTTCCCTTATACGGACCATCGGAACAAAAGCCCATCTTCCACTTTAAGATGTCTTTTTTATCAATTCCGCGATCTTTAAGATATTTTAGGGGTGTCTGGAACCTCTTATTGCCGCACAAACTCTTAAAACTTGGTGGCATTTGTAATATCTGTTCAAAATTTTCTTTCTCGTCTTCTTCGAAGAGGTTATCAAACCCATTTAAATCTGTTTTTTCTCCCGAAAGAGCTTTCCAAGTTTCTTGTTGCTTAAAAGATCCAAATCGACGTATTAATCGATAGAGACTTCGACCTTTTGCATCACAAATCCAACATTTATAAACTCCGCGCTTAATGTTGACAGAAAATTTTCTTTTATGATGTTTACAGTAGGGGCATTGAAAAAGATGTTCATCATTTGACTCATAATAAGATCCAAGAATGTCTGATAACAGAGAGATTTTTTCTTTCATACTCTTAGTATAGCATCTGATATCTTCTTTGTCAAGAACTATTTTAGTTTTTTTGCTCTGGCTCTTCGACAGCATATCCGGTTTTTCCAAATAAGTTTTTATTATTGATAAACTTCTTTATCATAATATCAATATCTGGTATTGGGGCATCAGGATTGGTTTTTATTTGTGTTTCGACATCTTTGAACATTTTTTCCATAAATTCTGTTTCTAAACCATCATCAACTAATTTTTGAAGACCATCATCGAGATTGAATGCGTCTAAAACTGGATTTGCTTTTGTAACCTCGTCTTCCTCCTGCCCATAAGTTTTATAAATCCCCCTTATTCTATTTACGACATTTTTTGCGGCGACGAGGCCGCCGATGACTGGCACAAATAAGGCCACCATGTCCATTACATCGCTGCCCAAATCTTTTGCCATCTGCTTTTGTTTTTCTCGACTAAGTTCGCCAGCTTTTACTGCTTGTGCGATTTTCAGCGTCTGATCCAACTGTCTCCAAGTTAATTTTCCGGCCTTCATTTGCTCTCTTGACTGGGCGCGCTCTTCTTCCTGATCCTGTCTTTGTGCCTCTTCTTTCCATCCTTCATTTATTTCAAAATTTCTCCAATTTTCCATAATAAGCTTCATTTTAGACATTTTAGACTATTTCCCTTGTAATAAATAGTGTCCAGCGCGGGCAACAACAATTGCATCTGCAATATCATAGCAATATTTTTGAACATTTCCAAATCTGGTATAAATAATCTCAAATTCTTTACTTTCAATGAAGTGCTCCATAACAACTTCTTTTGCCTTCTTGCCTCGGGCTATTTTTATGCCACATTTAGAGCGAGCACTGATCGGACTTACATAGTTCGGTTCCATATCATATATATTATAGCACATCCAAGATATAATGCCATTAAATCGTTGAAGAATTGACATAGTTTTGGCAGTCGAGCCGCCTCTTCGGAAAAACATGAGAGCTTGTTCTATAAAAATGTGTTTTACATCGTATTTTTCTTTAACCTCTTTTAAAGTTGTTTCTACTTTTCTGGCTTTTTCAAAGAATGAACCAGTCTTGCGTAAATCAATATAGTCTGTATAAATTATTTTGTCATTTTCGAGGATACAGACGCCTATAATACTTGTACTTATATCAAGTCCTAAAATCATTAGATATCCACTTTTAGTTTAAAGGTTAAGTTTCTTTCCGTGGTCTTTTTAACCGGTTTTGCGACCGATGCGATGGCTATCAAATTTTTGTCTTTATCATAGATGCCAATTTTTGAAATATAGGTAGTTTTCTGAAATGAACCGGTGGGATCTGGATATGGAGTTTGTACAACGTTTGTTATAGCTAACTTTGCGGGCTCTTCGAAAACATAGGCACCAGAAACATAAGACTTGGCTTGTCCGAACTCAACGCAAGTGGGATTATTTGAATGATTCATCTCGCCTTTTTCTGCGTGTGCAAACATTGTCAAATTTGGAACATAATTTCTACCCTGGAAAAGAAGGGAATAGCTAGAACTTGGAATTAGGCCGGCCGGATGGCCGTCGTTTGCACCCACCCCATAATAAATCCATGAAGGGGGCACCGGGATTCCATCATTATTGTAGTCGGCGGTGAAGGGCGTCGCGAGCGCCCAGGAGCCGGTTAAAAGAATAAAACCTTCATTGTATAAGATAACACCCCCGACAGAACCGGAGATGGTTTCAGCACTTCCTGATGGTCCGACTTGGACCAACTCTCCATTTTGTTTTGTGTCTTGGAGTTCCCCCACGAGAGTTCCTGATACATAAAATTTTAAATCCACTGTTCCTTTTTTTATTGAAGATCCATAAAAAATTGAAGGAATAGAAATGAGACTTCCCGTGCCATTATAATTTGAAACCGATGTAAACGTTTTGCTCCAATATGAATAATAATCTAGCGTATTTCGTAAAGCACCAAATCTAGAATCTAACGACGACGTAAATACATGCCGACTAATACTCGCAGAAAGAGGATAGGAACCCGTCAAGGTGGCTCCGTACTCCATGCCGTCAAAGGTTGCAGCCGAAATGCTTGTAAATCTGTCAAGATCGCTAGTCTTGGTAAATAAGGGCAAAATGAGACCCGTAGCCGCTGCATTGCGATCAATATTCATCTCATATAGTGAAACAAAACCAGAAGGAACATTACGCTCGTCGGCAGAAAACGCCCCACTAGTGACGGTACGATCATTGTAGTGGAGCTTTGAATCGTAAACATCAATCTTTACTCTTGGATTTGTCTCCAAAATATTGTAAAGTAGATCTTTTTTCTCAAACTTTTTAAACGTCATAGTATTATTAATTAGTCATTTTTTATAATAATCTAATAATCTAATCTAATTCTCAGCGTTAATTCATTTGTCGGGTCTTTCTTAAGGGGTTCTGAGACCTTGGCAACCGCCAGGAGTTCATTGTCCGCAGAATAAAGCCCAACTGTTGTGATATAAGAAAGTGGCATGTCAGTTTCGACAACCTTAACCCGTATTTGACTTTGACTAAGATAAGTTGGATTTGAACTATAATTAAATTCACTAGTCATAGCTCGACAGAAATAGATTGTTGAATTCAGTTCGGTTGTATTATTAAAATCAGAGTTATTCCACCTATTTCTCAAGCCATCAGCGGAAGAAGATATCTCCGAGCCAGTTAAGACCGCATCTATTGATGAAGTATCATAGGTTGCATCGGGTGCTCCAAATTCTCCATCGAAAACAGAAGCAGTTAAAACGGCAATTCCTGCTTGATAATAAAGAAGACCAACACCGGTACCCTCTACCGCTAAAGAAGAGGTATAAAGAACCGCGTATTCTCCTACAGGAGAATTTACCAAATAGCTGGTGTTTGCTCCGTGATCTTCCAATACAAGAGGGTGTGAGACGGCCGAGGGGGCGCCCCCCGTCATAAGAGTCAAGGCAAAGGTGCCTTTTTGAATCTCATCTTTGGTCAATAAACGGGCGAAATCAATGAAAATGCACTCTTTTAGTTTGGTGCCCGAAGATAAATCTCCATCGCGATCAAATTGTCGAATGTTCCCAGTATCATCGTAACCGACCAGAACCTGGGCCATTTGATTATACATATTAATCTTTTTGGCATTTTGAACGGATGCCGATGATGACAGAGAAGAATCCGAAGAATATCCAACGCTAATATCAAAAATGTGATTTGCGGAAGAACTTAAAAACGGATAATCATATACCGATTGAAACATGCCATGAGCATAGTTCTTAATATTCTCGTCATTGTAGGTTCCCGATACTATTGTCCCAGTAATGGGGATTGCTTCGTTCAAGAGAGTTCTTGTATTAGCTATATCCTGATCTGGAATGATATTTTTAAATGTTACGGCCATTTCTTATTTCCTATTATTGCTGCTTTATAAATCTTAAGGGGACATCTATTCTATAGCCCGTAGTGGCACCGGTAATTCTTACACTAGTATCAATATAATAATAGGTATTTCCTAAAAAGCTAAATTCATTACCCAATAATGTAAATAAATAGGTACTTGAATTTAAATTTTGAGATGCCTTAATTTTAAATTGAAGATATGTTCCTCGTGGGCCAGCTATCACCTGATCGGGACCGTCACCGGTAACGGTATTTTCAAAAACATATCCATTTGCGGGCGTAGGTGTGACGCCATTACGGCTCGTGCCCATAGAAAAATAATATGAAGCTATGCTATCATCGTCGACAAAGGAAACAGGAGACGGTGTGCCGTCCGATGTTGCCAATTGTCCCAATCGATTATCTATTTCAACCATATATTGTGTTTCTACCAAATCAGTATCAAGATCAATTGTAGCTGCGACCGTGTTGGTGTTCAAGCCCTGATCCACTCTCAATATTTGGCCACTCGTCGTTTCATACCCATTTAAATATTGGCCCGTGGTAATATTATCAGTCGTTGTCTCATCCACAGTTACCAAAATAGAATCAGTTGTTGTATCCTTTGCCACTCCCAAACTTTGGTTTAAAAGAATCACAGGCAAATAGAGTAAATTTGTCCTTGGAATTGAAATTAATTTTGATTTCATCAGTGATGTATTATTAGTAAATGCCTCTAGAATCGGAGTTTGCATAATTTGGAGATCTTTTTGTCCGGTAGCTGCCGACGTGTTGTAAAGAGTATAATTAATTTCATCATCTCCCAGCGAAAATTTAGTAATTTTAAAACTTCCGTCACCCCGTGCCAACCTTTCTCTTCCAGCATCAGTTAAAACAGCATCTAATATTATATCACCGCTATTGTCTAAAAAAGCCATCTTTTTATCCCTTTTAAGTTAAATTTCATAAATAAATAGTTACCAATTGGGTTATTCCTCATAACATTTTCATTTTATTAGTCTCACTCATCAGGTAACTCCACCTGAAAAGTTAAGTTAAGATCAATAACTCTTCCAGTATCTTTGGATGTCATTCGCAATTTGAAGCTTTTCCCATATAGGGCTTCATCTTGAACTCCGATATCTGTCTTTTCTGTAAACCCATTATAAGTAAGTCTCGTCAAATCTAATTTTGGAGTTATTTGAGAATAAGAGGGAATAAGATTCAATAATTTTTTAAAACACATCTGCGTCGACTTCTCGGATATGCCAAATTCAAAAGGCTTAATAATTGGAAAAATTAGACCGTCTGAATTTATCATTTCCAATTCAAAAACTGGAGAAGGATTTGATTTTATCCCCCTCCTATCGATCATTCTAAAAGTATAGTAGTATCTCTTATTGGGCTGTATAGTATCCATAAAAGCCGCAGAGGGTAATTTTTTCTCATCATCGAACAATGTAAAAACTGTGGTCCTAAGGCTATTAAAAAAGTCTTCATATGAGTTTGGCTTTGTGTCGGTTCTATAAATCTCGAAAGAGGCGCCCAAATTTTCGAACTCATCTGTTTTATATAAAACTGGATCAAAATTATTGTATTTTTTGGTCTCTCTGTATAAAGTATAAAATTGCTGCTCCGTTTCGTCAAAAATGATAGGGACTTCGGTTTCTGTTCCGAAATTTGAATTAAGAAAGAGGGATACGGAGCTGTCAATCCCTTTATAGGGAACGAAATTGACATCGGGAAATAAAGGAGGATTATCTAAAATTGTTCCTCTTTTTTCGAAAAGTGGTATTTCAACCAACTTTAAAAGAGGGATAGAATATACTTTGATTCTAGTAGTGGGAGAATTTTCACCGTGCATAGAAGCAGCGGTTTCTATTGATTCGTTCTTTACTACTTCTTTTTCTTTCTCTTTTTCTTCTTCGGTTGCTGCTGCCATTTTATTTCCTTATTTATCGCCGTGAGAGCCGTCGCCCCTTCCGGAATTACTGGGTAATTCTTCTTCTCTATCTACAATCTTTTTTGGATGATCCATTCCTTCATCAAAGGGCGACAAATCATCGGGTACTTTCGGCGCCGTAGTATCATCGCCTTCCTCTTCGACAGCCTCTACTATATCTTCTATTTGATATATATATTTTGTACCAATAACAAATTTATATGCATACACTTTATAAGTATATCTTTTGCCATATTTCACCTGAAAATCAATATAATTTACTATCTTATCGGAAGTTCCGCTGTTTCCGGGGATCCATATATTTTGAAGAGGAATTGCGCCATCGCCGTCTGCACTAGCGTCGAATTTGGATATTTTATAAAAAACTATATCTGACTCATAACTGGGGGTGCCATTTAATATATCAGTGTATGTTCTTACATTTTCGTATGATTTTTCTTCTACTTCTCCTAAGAATATTTCAAGGGCGCCGGCAACGAGATTTTTAAAATCCTCGTCTCCTTTGGCCATGTATGTTTCATCGCTTCCATCGCGATAATACCCTTTTGTGGGAGGCGTGGCGTTGACACTCTCTTGATTATATAGATTATTTACCATAAGAAATATGTCGACCAAGCTAAGGGTATTTGATTCTATAGTATAAACCTCATCAAACAGGGTTTGTAGTGCATCTGCATATTCTGGTATTAGGGTATTATTGTTAAAAGCCTTTTTATCAAAATAGTCAGAAACTCCGCCGGGGGCGAGTAGATCAGAACAATAAGAAGCTATGGATGTAAATAATGATTGGTCAGGATGTAAAATTGCGACGGGGACATTCACATATCTTGCCTTTAGATCCACATCCACCGCATCATCTGTAGCATAGCTAGTTGACCCTCCCGAAGTGTCTACTGTTGTTGCGGCTGTCGTACTATCAGTTCCCTCTTCTGTGGTTGTCGAGGAGGATTTGTTTCTGGAATTGATAGAAGAAAAGCTAATTTTGGCGCAAAAAGGAAAAATAGAATTTCCATCGGCGTCTATTTCACTATCTCTTAGGTTCATTGCACTCTCGTAATCTTCTGATGTTATAAAATAATTCTGCTGAGAGGGCTGCTCTTCTAAATAGAGGGGATCCTCCAATTTCGTTGTTACATTTAACTTTGAAACGGCGGGATTAGAATCATTGAGGGGATCCTTGTGATCGGCTCTCCAGACTTTTGGAAGGCCGCCGTATGTCACGACCTTGATGCCCTGCTTTCTCTCAAAATAATCATAATAATTTAAAATAGTGCTCTCATCAAAATCGGTGGGAGCAATAGTGCTCTCATAATTCTCAAGACCATAATTATAAATAAAATCCACATCCCCCTCTAGCTTGGACTGATTGTCGTGAGAAGAGGGATAAACAATTGGGGTGTCTAAGCTAAAAGCATAATCTTCAAAGATTACAGGGTCTTGGTCCTTAATCTTATCGATTTCATCCAAAAAAGTTTGATAGGCGACCGTCATACCTGTTGGACCACCGTAAGGCGATCGATCTCTGATAATAATTTCTTGATAAATGATTGGATATCGATATATAAATCCAGAGTCCACTTCAATTTCTCCATCTATCAATTCTTGTTTCTCTATAATAAATTTGGCGGAATTACCACGGTTTATAAACCCCTCATCATCTAAGGCGAGTTCTCCGGCAAAAGAGATATCTTCATCTTTCTGGATCCAATATGCACTTAAAATTTGCCTAAGAGGATCGTCCGAACCTTCAAAGTTGGAGCCTAAAACAAAAAATTTATTATTTATTATCGACATCATTCATCCTATACAAAAACCAGACTAAGGGATTCGGGGGTGCCACCGGTGATTATAAAATATTTATTATAATAATTATTTTTGCTCATATTCTTTGTGTTCTCTAGGCCGATTCCCAATGATAAATCCTCATATTTATAGGTCCTACAAAATAAAAACTCGTTAGGGCGTAAACCTTCAATATCAGCAATCTCAAAATTTTTGAATATCGGCAATTGTGTTAGCTTTTTCCCATCAGCATCTTTTTCAAAATCTGTCAAAACCTCTATCCTAATTAGATTACTGAAATTTTCTTTCATCATGTTAATGGTGTTGCAGTCCGAAAGGAAGTCATTTTCCATGCTTGCCCACTGGTTTCTTGTCAGATCGCTCCTTGAGGCAAAGAGGGCCCGAGTATGATTCGGGATTTGCCTCAATTGAATGTCGAAATCTGGAAGGGATCTCTTTTTGTCTAACAGGTTTGCAGGGCTTTCCAAATCAAAATTACTTCTTACTAAATTTGTATTATTATAGAATTTATAAATGGCATTCGCTAGTGGTTTTGAATCAACAATTGTTTGTTTATATTCCTTTAATAGCTCTGCTGAATTATCTTTTTGTTGGGCTGCTATGCAAAACTCTTCAATCTTATTATCCTCCCCCACCGAGGACACTGCCGGTGTTAGGACAATATCATCGGAATCTATTTTTTTCAAATTGACCGGAGAGGTTCGTATCGGCTCCTCAATCGCTACTCCCAATTTTTGTAATTGATATCCTGCGGCGATATCTGCGTCACTATAGGGCTGATTTTTCATGAATTCCATATCATTATATGGTTCATTTTCCCAAATATCTCGCGACTCTGAGGAGATGTCCAAATCTCCAGCTTTAATGGGCGATAAAAAAGAATAATAATTCCTTTGCATATCAAACATGTTTGCCTTTAAGTCTTGTTGTTTGCTAGAAATCGAATTTTCACTATATAACTGATCACTCATGACGCCAAAATCAATATCTTGCCTATCGCCATCATAAACCATCAATTTTTTAAACTCTCCAAAAAATCTATTTTCAATATCGTCAAGAGTATAACCCCCGGCACCAAATGACAATTGATCATCTAAATTAAAATAATCATAATCAATATTTTTGAGGGCTGAAAAGTCGCAGTAATTATTAAACCATTGGCGCGCTTCCAAAAAGAACAAATCATTATTAAGTTTTGAATAAACTTTAGATTTTTTAGAGCTATTCCTGGACGGAATTCCCGTTGTGCCAATGGCTGAAAAGATTTTTGTAAATAATTGGCGGCAGAAAGATATTAGGCGCATGGTGCCTGATGGTGAATTTAAAAAAGTGGTGAATTCATCAATCATTCTTTGTTGCGCCGAGGTAGAATAATTACGCAATGAAAATAAGACAGTTAAAATATCATTCATTGCGCCCAAAGCCCTTTGAAGGTCGGAAGAAATTTTGGGTTTATGAAAATTCTTGGGTTGAGAGAGTTTATTATAATAAGTGTCTAAGGTTTTCTCGCTATTTTCCAGCGTAGACAAAGATTGTATTAAATATTTTAAGATTCCGTCTTCTATCCTTATATACACGCCATATTGATACCATCCGTAATTTATTTTTTTAGAATAATAATCATTTACTGCAAATATCCTATAGGTCCCGGTGCCTTTGATTGCTTTTAATTCTGCAATGGCACTCGTAGGCTTTGCATTGGCATTTGTTGTTGTGTTTTTCAAAAGATCTCCATCAACGTCGTCGCTAGAAGTCACAATAACTTCCTCGACCTCATTGGGGGAAAATTTAGAAAAAGATGTAGCAAAATTAAGAGTTTTTTTAACTCGTTTTCTAAAAACTTTAATTTGTGAAATTTGAGAATCTTTAATTATTTGATCCTTGACACTTTCTACAGAACCGTTCACCAGGATGTTTCCAAACACACTCTTTTCAATTAAAAATTGAATTTTATCCCAGAAAAAAATAAATTTGGCAAAGTCTTCCTTGTCGTAACTCGTAAAAGCATCCGAAAAATAGCTTTCGTTTAAATTGCGCGTTTGGTTGATAATATTAAAGTCCAAATAATCATCGAAATTCTTTTGTCTATAATCTATTATGTTGGCTGCGGGAACCAAGGTATTGTCGGACAGAACCTTTTGATAAAGAATGTCCCCCATTGAATTGGCGTTTAAACCCCTTTGTGAATCGAAGACACAGAAGGCTATTAATGATAGAGTTTGTGGCCCTTTTGGATTTCCAGTAAATGTTTTGTCAAAATTTTTGGAAAAAGGATAAAGAAATTTAACTTTGTTATTACCATCTTCACCTTTTTTAATATCAGGGTTTAACTTTCCATCCTGCACAATCGTCTTATACTGGGGACTCATGACAGACATCTCCACTTGTTTTCTGTTGCTATTTAGAAACGATATAAAGGCGCTCTTGTCGGATATCAGGGATGAAAGTTGCTTATCTATCTCTTTGTCGTTTATCTTTAAAAGATAAATCTTGAAATTTGTTTTTGCCGACAGATTAATAGAAGACATCGAATTGGTAGAGTTGGCCGCGCAGACGAGAAAAAAATCTAAATTTGTTTTAAACCAATCTGGAGAATTGGAGACAGTAATTTTATCAAACATCACCATCGGCAACGGTGTTTTGACAGCTATGCGCCGAGAGCCCCCTTTAGTGAGGGCTCTTTTGACTGTTCTTCCTGTTCTAAAAGTTTTTTTAGTGTAACGTGGCGATCGTGCCATTAAAGTGTCTCCTAACTACAAAGGTCATCTGAATCAATATTAGTCCCATAAATATCGGCTGCCACCAATTGAATTTGTTGTGTTCCTTTAATAAGTATTCCTCCATCAATATTCGAATCACCATAAATATTAAAATAGTATTCTACATTCGAAGGTCCTGGCGCCGACTCAAGCACATATTCATCATCTACAGGATCCAGCAAAATATTATTAACAATATTTAAATTTGGACCCTGAGAATTGAAGGTCAAAGGAATGAGTTCTTCATTGGGGGCACCCTTATTATTTATTTGGAAAACCTCTAGATCAAAATTTTCCATTTTAAAATCTACATTTTCCTCTGTGAGTTCCAACAAAATATAATCTGCCTCAACCGACAAATATGTCTTATCGGCCGCTGGCTGTGATATAACCGTGGCAGCATTAGGGGGCTCAGTTGTGGTGGTAGTATCAGAAAATGATCTAACCCTCACTTTACACTTGACTGTAGACTCTATTTGTGTTATCCTTTTGCCGAAAGAGGAAGTATAATTTGTATTAACACTTCCTGTGATTTCTCCAGCATACATTTTTAAATTATAGGCTGGATAATAATCATTTTTTAGGGAGGATTTTCCCAGAATTTTATTTAATGCTTCACTCGCCAAAACTTCCGTGAGAACAACTTTGCTATATCCGGTTGCAGCGCTAGGATCCGGAACTGTTACTGTGACGGTCTCTGTATTTTTGGACGTGAATTTATTTTGTGTCTGCAATTGGGGAGAATCTTCTCGAATTCGTGCATCAATATCATTTTGAGCTTCGATAACCCCCCCATATTCCCCGTCATATAAGATATTATCATCAAAAAATGCATAATAAGCAGGCTTAAACTTGCCATTTGATAAGAGGAACTTACCATATTGAGTTAGTTTAATGTCCAAGACTTCTTCTTTTTTATCCATAAAAAGCATTATTTAAGATCCTTCTTTTTTATGATTCTTTCCGATTTTACGCGAGTTTCTATTGTTGTCTCCGCGTCTAGGTGATCTTCCATGGTTCGTCGCCCCGTATAATTTATATCCTCACCATAAGTAGCAGGTAAGGGAACTTGTGAGGCACTTGGTAGTGTTTTTATAGTGGCGTCTGTAGGCATAATTGAACCAAAATTAACACTTGCGTCTATTTTTGCAAATTCGACCATTGAAAAATAATCATATGGCCAATTATATCCAAAAAGCTCTGTATTAGAATTATTTACCGCTTTAGATGCCACAGATGTTCCTCCAATATTGGGAGATCCTACAATATTGCTATAATAATTAGTTTCGGCCCTCTGTTTTACTTTGAATACCACCCATTTGACATTCCCCTTTAGACTATCCATCATTTCGCCCCTCAACAAAGGATGAGAGACAGTCGCAGTAGCTTGTTTAAACGAAGTTCCAAATTTAGGAGAAAGATTTTGCCACATATAAGATAGATCGTTTTTATCAAACGTATGATCGAACTCGAAGACATACATGGCTAATTTATCGGCCTTAGAATTTCTCACAAAATCAAATTGTGGAGGGAAAACGTACTTATTTAGGCTAACTTCTAGTTTTGCTATTTCTTTTGAGCTTGCAGGGATCCTAAAAAATGCTTTTTGACAATTATCAACCTCTCTAAATGGAATTGCCACGATTGCTTCGTAGACAGTCTTAGAATCCCTTAATTGACCAAGTTTTCGAGCGTCCTTTTCAAAGCCCACAACATCGGCTAGAGAATCCAAAGAAGAAGGATAAAAAGTACCAGGAAATTCATTATGTTGAAGAAAATCTGCATCTATATTGCCGACACTTAAATAGATTCCCCCTTTCTCTTCCGGGATTAAACCAAATTGGTGCCACATGCCAATAGGAGTTGTGGTTTTGCCTCCAAATCCAAGGCCCTGTGCGGTGAAAGCTGTGACTGGGTGGTTGTCGGAATATTCAGCACAAGGAAGAGCAATATTTTCATATGATAGTGGCCTTTTTGTCTTGTCACCGAAATTAAGAATTGGAGTTTCAAATTTCGTCTGAATGGTCCATCGATTATCCGGATCCTTTCGGAATAAATTAACAGAGGCTGATATCTGCATTGCAAATTTATTCGCATGGGCCGGCATCATGGGAAAATCATCCAATGACCATGGATCACTTGCAGGCCATACTTGCGAACTAGGATATATTCTTAAATAATTTACCGAAGCAGAAGCAAGTACTTCTGTTAACGTGACAGAGCCAGTATTGGGGCCGCTATTATATATAATATCAGCCCACGATTCTCCATTGTAATATGGAGGAGTGAACGACGGATTTAATCCCCATGTACTATCTGCCTGGAATGTTCCACTTACAACCTGATCACTTCCTGCGACGGGTGGACCAAATGCAGTTGGGCGGCTATACATAGTTATGGTCTCATAAAGAGATGATCCGGTCATGGGATAATCTTGAGGAACAGAGAATAGCAAAGGAGATTCTCTTTCCTTATTCATACTTCTATACATTTTTATCCTCATTCCATAAGATGTTTCGGGTGCAAATATAAACTCTTCCTCCTTGTTGGATTTTATTGTTACTAACTCGTTTAAAAAGAAGTTTGGCACCTCTCCTAAAAAGTTGTTTATCATCATCTTATATTGATTTGGAGAATTTGGTGCATTTAAAATAGAATAACTCGATGAAATTGATGGCGAAAGAGCGTTTGTAAGTTTGGAAAATAAATTAATTTCCATATCCATCATTGATATATTATTCACCTCTTCCGGATTTAATAATTTTTCAAAATTAAATCTGTAATCCCATCCGGCTGTGCTGAGGGATCCGGTGCCCAATGCGCGATACCCTGTGACATCGGATAGGATCGGCGGCCCAGGAGAGGCAACCCCCGTCGTATAGAAGACGGTATTATAAGAGCCAGTATAAATTGGATAATCTACTGCCACTCCCGATTTAATTGTATTAAATAAAATCCCTGGTGAAAAAAGAGGAGAATAAATGGGTCTCAGCTTGAGAGGATCCGACACAGAACCATTAACTAGGGCGCCCGACGCCGAACATGTTATATAGGATGCATATGATTGAGAAAATGCATTTGCAATCTCTAGAGTCCTCTCTGCTGGATAAAACCCGTCGTAAGGAATGAATTTCATCAAAGCTTTGCAAGAAAGGGTCAAAGTTTGTGGCAAATCAAACTCTTTATGATCTTCATCAAAAACTTCAAAATATTCCATAAAATCAGAGAAAGAATAAATGCGATAAAAATTATCCTCTGAGCTATTTTGGGGCGCTGATGAAGAATCCACACCAAAAATTGAAAATGATGCTGTATTTTCGGAAACAAAACCATTTGAATCCGTTAAATATTTTTGAATATGATCTCCAATTCTAAATTCAGGGATCAAAGACATGTCTTGATTTTTTAATCTCATATTAAGATTATATTGTTCGTACTTATCGTAAAACGGAGTGGCAGAAGCACTCACGAAAACACCGCCTTCAACATATCCCGCAAATTTATCAGCCTCAAATTTGGCATTTCCTCCGCGATTTAATAAAGTGCCATATGGCCTTGGGAATAGAACGGGCAGCGCTGTGGGAAAGTTTTCATATGAAGTTAAATAAACAGTGCTAGTTGAATTTGTAACTATAGACTCCATTCCGGTAGGAGTTACAACCGAATATTTACTTAGTACATCTTGCTTTCGCGAAAGAATTGGAGCGGGACGCAAATATGATGACGACGCTAGCGGGATAAAAGCTGCCGAGCCATAATAAAATGTGTAATCATTTTGAAGTTCACCGGATGCCCCAGTCACATAATTTGGCGCTATATATGAAGATAACCCCTCGGTGTCCCCGGCGGATGGGCCTGTAGCGGGACATGGCTCCCCGAACTGTTGTGCTGCATCGAGAGCCCAGGCGCTTTGAGTCCTCGCAAATCCTTGCGAATTATCTCCTCCAAATTTAGATTCTCCAAGAGTTGTTCTTTCCAGCCGAGAATCTTTCCAGAATGTGTTCTGATATCCCAATCTTTCTCGATTTTCTTTGGAATAGCAATTAAATGGTGCAGGATAAATCTGCTCTGAATATGAAAGATAGCCGAATTCTCTTACAGGACTTTCTGATTGATCCAATGCGTTGTTGGTATACAAATCTAAAATCGCTCTATATGCAGTCTCTGAATCATCTTGCATCAAGTTTAGATCTTTTGTTATTTCTCTATTAGCAAATTTTGAAAGATAATTGCCGTATGTGCTCATAAGTTTGGTTAATTCTAAAGAATAGTAAGAAGGATAATTTTCATTTTCAACCTCTTTCGCAATTTGGAGACCATGACGCAGTGGCTTATATTTGCTGATAATGACCGGATCATTGACGACTTTTAAAATGGGATTTGATCTTATTTGTGAGGTGCTATTTAAATTTGGAGAATAATCTCCCGCTGTAATGCCCAGGCTGCTTTTCATATCCTTCATATATGCAGTTTTGCCATGGTTATTCCAATATCTCACCAACGGATTTTCGTTTCCTCGAATTTGTTTCCACGAAGGATGTTGATAGGGGCCATTGCGCTTTAATAATATAGCATTTAATAGTGCAGCAGGGCCGGCATCATAATCAAATGCATCTTGATTAGTAAACCCATCTGGAATTAGAGCGGAATTCACATAATCTGAAATATTTGCAACCGAGGGCCTATATCCTATGAAAGAATTTGAATATTCCAAAGGCTCGTAAACATTATAATTAAGCCAATTATAAACCGTTGGAATATAGTAGCTCGAAGTAAAAGAATAAGATCCACCTGTGCCCGATACGGGCAGAGAATTTTTATTAAATCCAAAGACATAAAAATTCTGTGCTGGTGGACCTGCAAAGGGGTTTTTTTGATAATGTATTGATACATAATCACTCGCAGAAGAAAAGGTTACAAGAGAAATGGGTCCACTAGACGAAGAAACTTCTCCAGAGTAAGGAAGATAACCAAAGGTATCACATGAAAGAGCCGAAGCTGTTATCCATGCATACTGCATATCAGTTCTCGGAATCGGATGTTGAATCCAATAGTTGTCATGTACCGAAGCTGTTATGGTCGTTGAGCCAGAATCCTTAATCTGCTTGATGGTATTCCTATTTACCTGATAAATGCTTCCTGTTCCAATATAATTTAGCGAATTAACCACCGAGGGTCCGTTTCCTATTCCAAATTCATCAGAATAAAAACCAAATTGATTAATGTGGGAAGATAAAAGGAGTCTATAGGGATCTCGGACGGAAGTATTTCTATAGTTTAGGCTATTATAAGGAGAATACTCTGCCGATGTAGGATCTAGTGCGGGGCCGCCATTCGAATCGCCCGCCGTCTCTGGAGATCCGGGAGAAGAGAAGCGATTAACGAAAACATGCTCTGTTCTTCCGCGTTGGGGCTTTACATAATCGTCCATTCCAGCAACATATGGAGAAGGAATGTCAACAATACCAAATCCTCCTGACTTTACAAATGCCGTATTATTAATACTACGCCCGCAAGTTTGAACTATTTCATAATCTCGACTATAATTTCCTGCTTCGTTTGTAGCTGAATTATTTTTTATATTTCTGATGTTTATCGGTCTTTTTGCGATCAAATCACGATAAAAAGTTGCACGAGGCAAAGTAACAGGCTGGTAAATCACCTTTAGTGCTGTCGGGCTCGTTTGGAATTGAAGACTCCAACCTTCTGGGCGATTTGTATCGTTATCAGCGCCTTGATTAAGCGGAACATGCCTATATTGATGTCCTCCCACATATTTTTCCGTGAATGGTCCTTGAAGTGGGGCATCTCCCTGTCCATAACCGTCCAAATGAAGATTTTCTATTCCAAAGCCCGGCTTAAATCCTGTTTCGAGCACGGTATTGTAGCCAGTTGTAACCGAAGAGCTAATTGCCACGAAAGGAGCAGTTAAATCTCCCTCTGTTGTTTGATAATCTCCGCTTTTTACTTGATTTTGTCCCTCAAAGGACCATTTTTGCTTTTCAATCGGATAAATTATGTCTTGGCAATCCAAAAAGTCCTTGACTTTAGACTCTTCAATCAAATATCCGTCCGAAGAACCAAATTCAATCGATGATTTTATATAATTTGTTATTTTGTTGTTAGATTTGACGTTAGAACCATAAATTTCTTCTCTTTTCACAGAAAAGGCGACTGGTGTACTATAACTTCTATTTAAAACTGATAAACTGGCGGCCAAAATAGCATTTCTATCGGCATCAACTCCCGCATCACCCGAACTTATTACAGGATTTGTTCTATCTGCTCTATTTTTCCACCAAAAACAGTGCTCATTGGCAGGGGGAGGAGAAGAAGGGAGCGATGTGTGATTAAGGCGCCATGTATTAAGTGCAACATTAACACCAAGAGTCGCCGCAGTATAATCAAACATTTGTATTCCGAAGAGGGGGAGCTTATTTCGGTATTTGTTTCTTTCCAAGACGTGACTTTCAATCATCGTTCTGATGCCATCGGATACCTCGGAGCTTGCAGGGATTAACTCCATCAACATTGCAGACAAAGAGGTATCAATCCACTTATAATAGTTAATATATTTTTCAATATCGGGCGAATTTTCAACATTTTCAAAGAAAATTTGCCTTAGATATTCCATATCTTTATAGCGACCACGATAACGATTGGTGGGTTCTCCTATAAGATTGCTAAAGGCGACAATAGAAGCAAAATAATTTAACATTTCTTGTGTTATTGTATTATACATGCTTTTTTCAATCATATAATAATAATTTACCGGTCGTTTGGTGCGTGTGAAGACCTCTTCTTCCGCAGTGGGAGGTATAATTCTGATGGTTGCATAGGTTGGGTTTAAAATTTCTGGATTTTGTGCCAAAGCAGTCGGAATATATTCCGCGTTTACTATGGTCGTACTAGCGGGATAAAAATCTCCCCTTCCTGTATGTTGCCTGTTGACTACATTACCCATCCAAGAGTACCTGTCTATGGTTTGTAGGGAGCCCGATGACAAATCTTGCAGCGTATATCCGCCCACGGTGTCTGAGGTCTTTATTTCATCAAAATTCCAATAAAGTGCCAGTGTTTCAATCTTTGGTATTTCTGTACCGGTCAGGGAGGTTGCAAAATTATAAGCATTTTCATGAGGGTATTTCACTCCAAAATTATTTGGATCCTGCGCGTGACTCTTGATGGTTCCATTATCTAAATAATCAAGCCAATATCTTAAGGAACCAACTCTAATGTCGGTCTTGTATAAGATAGAGCCTGTAAAATTTTGTCTATGGGATCCCGCATAAATTCTTTTTGATTTATTCAAATAATTTTGCAAACCAACTGATGAAACCGAAGAAGTAGTAAGAGTAAACTCCTCGCGTACCACATCGACCATAGAATTAATACCATAAAATTCTAATTTATAATTTGTATTGGCAGTTCCAGAAACCAAGTTTGCATGAACTTTTTCTGGCGCCAACCTAACTGCAAAATTCCACTTATTATTTTGATATACATCTTTGAAAGTATCAGTTGTCAGTTTTATGCCAAAATAGGAACTGGTTAACATAAAATAAGCATCAGTTAGGTTATCATTATTCTCGGGTCGAATGGCATATATACTTAAATCGTAATCTATCGAAGGCCAAGTGAAGCTGTCTGGTGAACCCGAATTTACTGTGTGGAATCCAAAAATAGAGGCGGTGTTAAAGGGGGTTGTAAAATAATCTTCTTGATAATATTTTTTCTTCGTCGGAAAAATAACATCGATTTCTGCTGTAAATGCTGTGTAATCTTCTAAGGCCGAGTTGGACGCTGTTATAAAAGAAGTGCTATCGGGATTTCCACTTGCCGTTTGTTGATAAATTGTAGAACCGAAGTGTTGAGGCAGGTAAAAATCAGTATACCTTTTTTTAGTGGAAGTGAAAGTATAATTATCTTGAAGTTCATAAGTGGTATTATTCGCATATAAATTAAGATTTATTAAATTGTCGCCCACCCCATAGCATCTTATTAAATTTCTAAAGGACTTTTCTGTGCCCTTGGATTTATAAATGTATAAAAGGTTATTATAAATGTTGCTGTAAATTAAATTCTTGATCTGAGCCAAATCTTCTTCAAAGACTTCTGTATCCGATTTATTAAAAATCTGATTAATGAGAGGTGCATCTATGAAAACTTCTGGTGCAACAAATCCCGCACCCTCTATGACGCTATCTATGAAAGGATTTTCTTTAAGATGGCTTCCACTAAAGTAACTTATATCTTTTAATTTTGGAAGCTGTTCAATTTGTAAATGGAGAGTATCAAAATAGCTTGACATTGCTTGTGTTAATTTTTTCAGATCTCCGTTACTGTCATTGTCCCCGTCAATAACCCAGTTCGGAAAACTATTATAAAATGAAGAGTTATTTGTATAATCATAAACTGAACCAGAGTTTTTCATCTCTGTCAAGACAGCTTGGACCAGGGGGTTTACCGAATAAATAATTGGATCCTTAAATTCGGATGTTTCAACACCCGACTCTACAATGGCGGATCCGGCCTCTCTTGCGGGAGATGTATAGCCGATCCACGAACCATTTGAAACACGACCGGAATAATCCAAAGTTGTTGAGTCGATTGAATTAATTCCGGAGATTCCTTCATTAAACTTGTAATAAATACCAAGCGTCGTATTCGATATATCTGTGTTGGTGCCTCCGTAAACTTGTGTGAACCAATTTCTACCAATTTCTTCCGAAGTTCTCTGCGTTTTCCAATAGCGGAATTCGTCAAGGGATCCGGTTAATTTACCAGAGCCCAGAACCGTTCCGGACTCGCCAGGGTAGTGAGCTATCAGAGCCCCGATATTCGCGTGAAGGGAACCAGTTATCTCTACTGGCTGATTGGTTGTTGTTGAGCCGCTCGCAAGAGTTCCATTTAAATATAATTTCCACTCTGCAACAGACCCGGAATTCACATATGAAACAGCAACATGATTCCAGGAGCCAGTTGAGATTAGGGCGGTAACAGTAGGAATATAAGAATTAGAAACACTTTCTGCCCGGTAAAGGCAATTAAATCTCACGTTCGTATCATCGGCAGTTATGGAGACATTAAACCGACCATCGTTTGTTCCACTTAAATCAAAAATGGACTCACCAAGGGGAGGGGCGCCGGCGGTGGGCAGCGCTTCGGCCCACGTTGGCTTCTTAAGCCAAAATTCGACTGTTATTCCACTATCTGGATCACATTTAAGATTGCTCTCTCGCGTCCCTTTTCCTGTATATCCAACATCGTCGTATATATCTGTATCATAGACATTTGATTCTTCGAAGGTTTCTTCAAACCTTTTGCCAATCATTCCCTCGGATGCAGTATGGGGACCGCCGACCATATGTATGTATTCATTAGTGTTAGTTGAGGCCCAAGCAACCGTAGTCCCCGTTGTCCCAATATATCCCTCTGTTAGTCCGTGGTTTATATAGCCGTTTGTTCTGGGATATTTCTTTTCCATCAACCAAAGATCGATATATGTCGATTCATTTAAGAATGTCTGCTTTTCAGCCGAAGATCCATCATAAGGATAATTTTCATAAATTCTTGTTATGCCGTCTTCGTAGTATTTTTCAGCGGATCCATAGCGGGCGAAATTCTCTGGCTTGCTAAAATCTACTTCTGGAATAAATCTATTGCGGTTTTTGAAAGTTTCGCTTATATTATCTAAAGATTCACCGTCCTTCCTTAGTTCAGATGGATCCGAAGAAAATAATTTATAATTTTCGCCTTTTGTAAAAAGGTCCTTGATGCTCATTTATTTTTCTACCCTGAATTTCCATAGATATGGTTGTTCGACATAACTATCTACTAGATCATCATAGTAAGCCAGTTTAATACCATAAGAATATCCCGGCTCCAAGAGATCGAATTTCAAATCAAAATAATTTCCACTTACATCATATGATGTTTGAGTGCTTTTATCACTTCCAGTGCCAAATGGAATAACAACCAAGTCATCTACCACCCTATGAACTTGATAAGAAGAGCTTGGTATGATTAAGGTATCAGTTTCTGTTGTCGCCACCGTGTAAAGGGTGGGACTCCAATCTTTTTGCCTAACATAAAACTCAAGTCGTGCTCTTTCGTGTGTGTAGTAAACGGACCGAAGATTCATAATACTTGTCACATAGTTGGGATAAGGACTATAGCCACTTGCAGCGTGGATTTTAATTTTGAAGCTTCCAGTGTGATAAACGTCTGTCAACCCCGTATTATACCATCTATCATAAACAATACTAGCTGTCGTATCTAGGGCGAAAGATGCGGAATAAATTCCCGTAGAAACATATCCTCCCGTTATTGCGGTCGGGGTCAGGTCGGTACCCGCCGATGATGATGTAAACACTTTAACATAAAGCTCGCCAGTTCCCACGGCAGGAATATCTCGCAGGCGGCCGCCAATAACATTATAAAGATAGAGCGTTCTTAAGTTCTCTGGGCCCGAAAGAAGAGAACTGCTGGCATAGAAATTTCCTCTGTCATCTTTTATCGAGTTGTCCCATCGTCCTTCAATCGTTGGGCGTTTGAAGAAGAATTCAGACCCTCTACCGAAAAACTTTTTGGTATAATAGGTCTGGACGGAGCCACTAGGATTAAAGAGCTGGCTTCCCACATCAGTTCCGGCCGAATTAGAAAAAAAGGCTTCCTGACTTGAGGTAAAATGTACTCCCACTCCATAATTTAATTTTGTTCCATCAATCCACTCCTCAACAAGATCTGTTATGTTGATTTGTAAATCTTCGTCTCCTATGGAAAAAGTTTGAGAATAAACCGGAGAAGTCAAATAATCGCCGCCTTCCCTGGTCCATGGCGAGCCTTCTCCGGCGTTTACCCAATTAGATCCGACGCGGCCCTTCGTAACATCGGTGTATTGGTCCATGTCCAGGCCGCTACCCTCCTGCCAAGATTGCGAAATTGGCAGAACAACCAGAATTCCCTCACGAGGAGTGGTTTGACCATGGGGGGCATTATACATATTGAGATAAAAGCCCATACTTCCAGATGCAGGGATGACGCCCGATGTTCTATCTTGGATTATTTCACTAACCGGAAATTTAATTAATATTCTTTCAAGTTCTGTCGAGCCCGATGAAGCTTGGGCATAAATTGAAAATGTTTCCAATATATCTGACAGGCCCATATTTGCTCCAGTTCCCCTAGTTTGCAAATTTGATTTAAAAGCATTAGTTATGGTGTTATCTGCATCAGAATAATATTTCTTTATGGCCATTATCTAACAGTTCCCCTAATATCCACATTCGGAAATTTAATTTCGAAAACAACATTGTCCGGACAACTCAAATATCTGCCATCTGCCGAAAGATTGGATAAAATATCAAAACCCGTACTTGAGTAGGCGCCGGCTATTAAGTTGGTGATTACTACATCGCGGGTGTCGATGACTCCTCTAACTTTATTTAATTCTGAATAAACATTCGTCAAATAAAATGGTTCTCCCATTTGAAGTGGATTAATTAATTTATCTTTTAGCCTTTGTATGCAGGCGGCATAAACATCGGCACTATTGGAACTTTTTTCGGCTATTACATCAAAGTATATACCCAAATTAACTATTTTTCCATCCAGTATGTCAACTGTATCATTTATCATCTTATAATTGGCCAACCAAGTGCGCAAATTTTCTTTGATAGAGGTGGAAGTTTCGATTAATTTTCCACCCGATGCCTCCGAAAGAACGTATAAATTTAGATTTCTTTTAAAAGAGTCGTTGTCGACAATAATTTTGCATCTTTTTATAGATCCAAATTTGGCCGCCATTCCATACGAAATCGTTTCGTAGTCTTTTGCTGTAACAGCCCTATTTTGAGTGGCTAAATTAGCAACTGCTCTTATTTTTATTTCTTGTGCTGTTCTGGTTTCCGCATCTCCCGAAATTGGCTCTTCATTGTTGACCTCAAGGGATCCCATAACAAATCTTAATTCTGCGGCGTCCAGAGACGTTGTATCTGCAAAACTAACCAACAAATTATTTATACTTGTGACCGTTCGCGCTGGTGTATTGACATCCTCTGCTGTATTTTTTCTGTATGTTATAGTAATAGAAGTATTAGAAGGAGAGACCCCTAACTGGTCGGTGTCCAGCAACCTAGAGGGATCAAAAGAACTGTCTGTAATATAAGTTCTTCCCACCTGTTGCAATACAACTGCCGAAGGATCTGCCACTGGATTTTCTAAAATTTCGTCTTCGGAGCCATACCCGAATTGAAGAAAATAACTTACTCCGTCAAATTCTAAAGTAAATCTCCGGGGTGCTACTATTGGTCTCAGAGTTTCTTTGTAGTCTGTAGAAGTAGTTTTATTGGTTATGGATTGATATATAATATTTTGTGACAAATTGTCAACCTCATAATATTCATTTCCATCTGAATCAAAAACGGATATTACCTCTACTACATCTGTGTCGGGTATTTGAATTTTTCTAAATCTTTCAAAGCTGCCAAGAGTTATTACTGTTTGGAATAATTCTCCCGAAATTATCTTTCCCCGAGCCCTTACGGCATAATAAGTAGGTTCTCCAGTTGTCGGATCAACTCTTCCGACTACAATTTCGTTGGAGGGGTCATCAAATCTGACATCTGCGGCAAGCATAAAATTTGATCCTCCCTTGGAAGAAAAAGTTGTCCCTTGTTGAATAATTGGATAATAACCTGAATTGACGCCGTGTATTCCACCCGCAGGAATTAGTGCGTATAGACTAATTTCACCAGTAGAGGCAAAAACCGTCTTATGTTTATATCCTAATTGTCTAGCCAACCTGAGAACATTTGAGTATTCCGTTGCACTATCAAGAAATGATTCGTTTGTTTGATAATCTAAATAGAAAGATAAAATATCACCAACATAGGATACGGTATCCAGCATTAGTGACCCAAAAGAAGCCTCATTAAAATCTTTAAAAGTATCCGGATAATATCTTTTGACATAATTAACCAAATCTTGCTTTATGGAATTAAAATCGCGGCTAGTATAATTTATTGGTTTTTTCTTTTCGGCCATTATGTGTTTTTCCTTACCCCTATGAGGTGATGCCCACTTCTAATGTTTCTCTAAAAGCGACAGATTCTATAGAATAGTCTATTCTTACAGAGACTCCGTTTTCAAAATCTTCCATTCTTGAGATTTTTATTGAGTTAAGGAGGATATATGGCAAATATTCTTGAACTTGATTTATTATTCTCTGACGAATGTTTAAAAGCATAATATCTGTTTCTGGTTCGAAAATGAATTGACTAATTCCCACACCAAAATCAGGATTCATGATTCTTTCTCCAGGATTTGTCAAAACAAGCATTTTTAAATTTTGGCGCCCCACCTCTTTTAAGGTCTTATTCAATTTATAGGGTCCATCGACCTGATCGAATGTCAGAGGAAGGGATGCTGAATATCCAGTTGCCATTTTTTATATTCCTTATCGTTCAAAAGTTTCTATGAGAGTTTTCTTTATATTTTCAAACATTTTTCCGCCAGATTCTGCCCAAAGGGCTATATCTTTAAAATCTGCGCTGTCTTTTAATAGGTCAGTAAAATTCTCCACATTATAAATAGTCAATAAAGAGATAAATGTCTCTGTGTCTAGAGCACCTCTGAAAAATTTTGTAAAATCTGGATTTTCTATTAATTCAAAAATTAAACACGCTTTATCATACTGATCAACTATCGATGAATCAATCTCCTGATCTTCTATGGGCAACTCCGATATTACTATCGGAAGCAATGAAAAGGATGGGGCCACATCTCCCGCGACAGTTATTGCGTAAGCTTTATTGTCCAAGATAACTGTTTCGTCTATATCCCCGAGGCCGGTGACCAATTCCGGTATGACGTATGAGACCCTTATTCCAAATTTCCAACTTTTCCAAACATCTGAGATTTTACGGCCGGCAAAATTGTATGAATCTAAATAATCTTTCCATTTTGATAACTCTACAACTCCAAAAAGATCAGAATCTCGACTCGAAACGGACGCTGGCACTTCTCCCCCTTCTGACTCTGTTGATGTGTCGCGCGACAGATATTTTTCTGTTCCCTCCCAGTTCGCACCCGAGGTATTTAAGGAGGATCCCCCCTTGTCTTCTATAAATATATATTTTTCAAGATGAATCGTGGGGCGTAACTTGGGATTAGTATCACTAATGGGTACCGTTATTAATTGGGGCGCCCATGAATATGCCCGCTGGGGATCGGCCAATACATCCACTGGCTCGCCGTCCATAAGGAGAGAACCAAGGGCGAATTGTTCTAGCTTTTGATATCTAGAGCCATAATAAATAAAGAAGTCTTCCAGAACATCTTGGATGACGTTTTCAGCAAAATCCGAAACAATATCTTCAATGGATTCTTGAAGGTCGGCCGACTGTAAAAACGATTTCCTATTTTCATCTTTATTTTCCACATATGCGCCTAATTTGGTATTAATAATATCCACGGCGCCTTGGGTTTCAGAATTGTTGTAATCTTGGATTCCTAATTCGTTTTTCTTGGTGTACAATTGCACAATTTGTTCTTTAAACGAAAGGAGAAATCCCGGGAACTCTTTGTCAAATTCTGCAAGGTCTTCCAACATCTGTCTAATAATATATTTGGAAATAATATCTTTTCTTTCAAAGAAATCGGATGAAAATGTCGCAAATGTACAAAGCGACTTGTAAATAAATTCTATTACATAAATTTTAACCATTATTTCAGAAAATATATATGTTTGAATGGCTTCTGGCTTGCTATATATTTTTCCAAATGGTAATTGATAAATTTCTTTTGGATCTACATTAAGGCGGCCGTCGTCGTCTAATTTTTTATAAAAATTTGAAGTTCCATCAATTGTGCCGTCCACATTTAAAAGATCTTTTAGAGTGTCTTGATTTATGGAGTTATAAATTTCAAGCCAATCTGAATAATTAAATGCAGATAGGATGCCGCCGTCTCTTATGGAAAATTTAATTTTTTCATAAGATTGTTCGGCAACAAAATTAGGAAAATTATCTCCGTTAATTAATATATCATTAACAGCCGTATCGCGAAGCTCTGTATCCATAAAACCCAAACTCTTCATTAATAGTTCATACATATTATTGGCACTATTGTTATAGCCATTTCCAGTTTTTAAAGTATCATCATCAAAATTTACAACCTCTTTTGATCCAATCTTAACTATGACTTCATTATTCGAATTTTGCCTATAATATAAATCAGGATAGCCGCCTGTATAGTGGAATTTATAAGTAGAAGGTGAAAAATCCGATATGTTAAAATTACATTTGAAACTAGTACTGGAACCAAGCTTCGTCGCGATTGAGTTCAGAGCCTCGCCGGGCTGTATGGAAGAAAATGTTGCTAAAAAATCACCCCTTGATTTAGTGTTGCCCGCCTCATCATGCAGAACCAAATCTAAAAATCCAGTTCCGGGCTGCATAAAGTCGGTTAAATATGTAGTGGTTAAAATATCATAAATTCGTCCCAAACTTGACTTAAAAATTTCAAAAGTTTGCTGGTGTGCGACTCCATAAATGGGCCCGTCTTTGCTGGCGAATAATTTAAATAAATTTCCAAAAATAGGGCCGTCAGGATGAGCCATTTTATTTGTCAAATTACATAATTTTTCTTTTTGTAAATCTTTTTTTAAATTTTGTTGTTCTTCAATTTCTGTAGGAGTGGCGTCCTTGTTTGTTGCTAGGGCATCTTCGTAGCTTCCCCCTTCATCGAGAAAGCAAAAAACTGGATTATTTGAGGCATTTTCTACCGTTTCGGCTAAATCGCTTTCTAGTTCGTCAGTATCCAACATGCTGCCAATTTGAGAGAAAAATTCATCAATTTTTGTGGGATCTCTCGAAAAAAGGCCCCCCACTACTGTATCTTCGGAAATTTCTAAAATTTCATTTTTTGTAATCTCACTAGACTGTCCCTTTAATAAGTTAATTTTTTCTTTTTCCCCAACAACCATTGAAGCGTTCTCAACAAAATTATTCATTTGATCTGTTGAAATATTTTCAGTTGACACACCAGACTGGGCATACATGCTTGTTAGTGTTTCTACAAATGCTTGATTTATACGCGCAGTTGATAAATATGATTTTTGGGAAGCATTTCTCATGGCGTGGTGAAAATATTCTTTTCCCTGAAAAAAGTCAGGAATGTATTCCCCTTGCTTAAAATAGTCAACATCCGCAGCGAATCCTGCCGCGACATTCTTTAAAAGCTCTTTTATGGTCACGGTAATAATCTTAACAGTCAAATTTATTATTAAATTTTTCATATTCTTGACAACAAAATCAAATGGGTTTCGCCCACCGCTAAAATCAATCGCTGCCAATTCGGGCATTGTTATTTTCTTGCCCTTGCATACATTTCCTCCCGTGATCACATCGGCTCGTGTGGGTATTTTACATTGTTTTAATATAGAGTCTGTAACACCTAGAAAAAATCCCATCCACTCATTATCTGGCATAAATCTTAAAGTTTGCAGGAGCGTTGTGGCGTCCACTGTCAGTGCTATGGAGTCTCCTATCGCAGCCAGCCTAACATCAAGATTCGCACCTGTCTCTTTTTCCGTCAATAAAGCTGCATCGCCGCCTAATCTAAATCTATTTTCTGAGGTGTCGACATTGAAATCCCAAGGCAAAATGGTGTCGCCAACAGCGTCACGATAACGGTCTAATATCCCTGTTGCGTTTGTTGTGGCAACTATTTGAGCGTAAAGTAGACTCATGGGGCCCATTTTCATATTTTTGAGGGCGCACTTGGTTATTTCATCTAAATATTCATCTGGATTCAAAAAAGATAAAATAGAATTTGCTATCAGTGAGACCAGCTCTCCGAGGCCGCAAACGCCCAGACGGTCCAAAAATTCGGTCCCCAAAGAATTTAGGGCATCTTTCCCCTGTTTTTGAGAAATTTTCTCAAAAATATCCGGAAGCTTTTGGAAAAATGGATCCTTAATTGGAATCTTGTAGTTTTGACTGAATGATAGCTTCTCTTCTTGATCGCTTGCTTCTTGCTTTTCGAGCTTCTCTTTTTGTTCCTTAGTCAGACATGCCGTAGTGGCAAAACCCTTTAAGATCTCGTCTTTTAAAAATTCAACTGATCTTTCGCCTATAACTTTAGTAGAGGCCCATTGTTTTTGAGTTTGTCTCAGATCTTCACAAATTCCCGCACCACTATTGTTGGCGCGCGAAATCATATTAAGAGAAGACTGCTGCTCTTTGCGTGGTTGGGGCTTCATAAAATCATTGATAAACATATCATATTTTAAATCTTGTGAAATTTGAAAAGCATTTATAATGGTATCAAGATTTCTTATAAATTCCAAAGTTTCTTTTCTCTTCTGAGAACCTTCCATTGAAAAGGACTTAAAGCCATTAGTTAATTTTTTATCTTTTAGGCCAGGCCCCTCAAGGGTAGCGAAAATTATATTATTCTCACTCATATCAAAGCCTAATATTAAAGTATTATAAATTTGTAAATTATCAGTATTATTTTGAATTAAAATATTCAAGCTTTTTTTAAACGAATATAGGGTATCCGACTCCAACAAGAAATCTAAATTATTATATTTCATCCCTGTTTTTTTATAAATATCTGCCACATATTGGCGCTGATAGGAGTTTAGTTTTTTGGCTAAAAATTCAATGTTTTCTAAAAATTTATCAATGCTGTATCCAACCGATGCTTCTACTAAAACATCGGATTCGTCTTCATCGAGGGGATCCACCTCCAGTTTGGATAATTTGTACAAAAATCTCATTTTCAAAAGAGGTTTTGGATTAATATAATATGAAGAATAAACAATCTTTTTTGATAACTCACTTAATTCATCTTCGGTATAAGCTCGACTTAAAAGATCTAATATTTCTCTTGTTGCTGGTTGTGAATATTCTTCTGTTTTGGGAATCAAGTCCCCACTCGGACTTTGATATGTAGTCTTTATAGAAATAGCATATGAACATTCCTTCTCATCATAATATATTTTGTTCAAATCCATTGTAGTCCAATCTGGAGGTATGGGTTCGTAATTTGTTACAATACACTGTTCTGTAGTGTCGGACTCTTCTTCAACTTCGATTCCTACTACACAGGCGCTAAAATCTAATTCTGGAAATATAAATGCGGTTAGAAGTTTTCGGATGTCGGGTTTACTGAAACCCAGATTCTCTAAAAATTGTTCGAATATCCATACTACTTCGTCATCGCTATCTTTTATATACTCTTTGGCTAGTGTTGTGGCTAATTGCCCGATTATATCATCAGTAAAATATTCTCTTAATTTGGATTTAGAATCTTCTCCAATAAAAGGATATCTAAAATAGCTATCATCTTCAAACAACTTCTGTAAGCGAGAGTAGATATAATCATAGTACGCGGGCCCTTCGTCCTCTTCTGGCAAATCTTCATACCATCTTTCCAGGATAGTTATATGGTTTTTCTCGTGTTTAGATGGGCTTGTATAATCTATTCCTCGAAACATCCCTTTACGAGATGTAGCGAGTTCTGTTGTTCGAAAAGTGGAAAGATAGTCCTCGAAAACCTCATTTAATTTTATAAGAGGAACAAAGGAATAAAACCCTTCTGACAGCTTTCTAGTTTCAATGGTGTTAATCTTTCCCACCTCCAGAGAATTTTTATTACTCATGATAATGTTCATAAAATTTAAAAATTCTTTAAAAGTGGAACTTTCTGTTGTTTTTTCATATAAATATTGGTGAAATATTTTTGGAGTTGCTGTTGCAACCTCTGTTAAAGACAACCACGCATCAGTATTTCTAAATAACCCAGGTTCAAGAGCTAAAATTTGTCCTATTTGTTCCCCAAACGAATTGTTACCCTTTTTGCCGGTCCAGTACTTTCTTCGATCTTGCTCTGTTGCATTATCCGAGCCGCCGTAGCCGGTGGCTCCATTTTTATCGTCATCATATTCATTAAAATCTCTAAAATTAGATAAATAATAATCATTAATGAGATCTTTCACATCCGAAGAATCTAAGAAAGAGTCCTTTAGTCCTTCTTCGCTATAAATTGTTCTTACAATTCCTCTTAAATCATCAAGAAGTGCCATTTAATTTGTCCTATTTTGACCCTGAATCGAATTTGAACCAATCGGGGTAAGAGAATTAAACTCTTCTATGATTGCATTTATTCTTCCCGTCAAGGCACCTGCCAATCCTGCCTCAGCAAAGGCTTTTATGGCTTTTATGGCAACCGGGGCGAGTTCAACCGATGGTGCCACTGGGCCTGTTGCGCCAACATGGATATGGGCCGCGAGAGAAGTGGTAAATTGAGCTTGGGCTTCGGAAAGAGTCTGAATTATAGAAAATAATTTATCGATTCTTTCATTCATATTGTCTAATGCTTTAACTAAATTATTTCCCTTTACAATTGGCTGCATATCAGAAGAATCATTTCCCGCGATCAATTCAATGGGGCTTGGGCAAATCACCTTTCCACTTTTAGAATTATAATTCCCGTATGAAGAAGTTATTAATTTTATGCCCTCTTTGCTCTTTACTCTAATAGCATCTGCCACCAATAAGATGGCGGATCTTGCATCGGCATCTCCGGGACCCTTGAGGGCACCTACTACCTCATCTGGATTTGTTGTTTCGCTAATTCTAATTCTCGCAGCATCAAAATCTGGTGATTTCAATGTGTATCTTTCGGGATCCGTTGCGGCTTGAGTAATTGAGGAAACGGGCCCGACCATCATATCAATTTCGGTGCATCGTCCTCCGAGTTTAGAATATTCGTCGTCTGCGCCGATAGTGATAATTGCGCCATAATGATCTGTTAATACCTTTTCTCTCTCTTTGCGGACCGGAGACGGACATATGCGTGGGTAATTTTTGCCATTTTGTCCTAAATTCTTTAATCCCAGATTATAACGCTTATTTTTAGGAACTAATTTTCCTACATATAAGGTTCTGGCCTTTTCTCCGCCGATTTTAGGTTCTAGTGTTTTATTATTCATCAGATGGGTGAGGGTCCAAGTAAAGTGCCCATCGCGCCCTCATAATTGGTGGGATAGTCGCCGCGAGATCGCATTATTGCCAATTCTCGATCCCTAACTCGTGCCCAAAGATCGCTTAGATCGACAATTCCGCGACCTAGTTTCTCGGCCGCATCACTACGGCGTTGGGGGCCGGGTTCAAAAAGTGGTTCGAATTTCGGAATTTCAATTGGGGGCCCTAAATTTAAATTGTGAAAACGCTTCTGTTCTTTGAGTGTGCCTCCATAAGAAAAATTATCAGGATCGCTGCCTCTATCCTTCAATCGCTTGAGGGTATCGGAACCAGGGGCGCCGCACCACCTGGGAGGATCGATTCTCCCGACCAAGAGGGCTGAACGGTCTCTGGCAGTCCTATGAGCCTCTTCCGGATCGAGACCTATTACTATTCTAAGAAAAACATAAAGACATAGCCACGATCCATCTTTATGGCCTCCGACATGCTGATGGGACATAATACCCGGCTCGTAGGCAGACATTACTGGCAGCGTATCCGGGACAGCTTTACTTCGCCGCTGTGTCGGCAATGAAGTTGTATCTTTTATTATCCCGGATTTGAGGACACCCGTACCTATCATCCTCATGGTAAATTCTCCGGTCTTATAATTAAATCCTCGAAAAATTCTAGGAATATTTAATTCTGGGTCCTCAATTAATTTCAATGTCAATTTATATGTTTCCTCAGCTATTTGCGGCGACGGCACAACATATTGTCCGTAGGCCCGGTTCTCATCTTGGCCCCCAGGAGAAATTACCCAACCAGGAGAAAAAATAACCTCTTTCCAAATTCTGCGATATTGGGCTGTTGGATCGTTTGCTTTTATCGACTTTGGGAGGCGTTGAAAGCGTGCGCCCCACTGTGCAGTGCCCGTCTTACCTTTTATGGGATATTTAGAACCCAAAACTCCGGGAGTATCCTTTGGAATATAGGGACTTACCACCTCTACACCTATAGAAGAGGCGTTGATACCGCCTGCATGCACAAGGGCTTTATCATGGTCGGCGTATTGATTGCAGACCCCTTCCTGGTTAATGAAATAGTGGACACCGGCGCCCTTGGATCCCGCTGATATAATTCCAGTTTCTTCGGTAGCACCTGCGGTTTCGTGGATGACAAATTTGTTAATTTTATCCAATTTTCGTTTTCCACCGGTGGAAAATTTCCCCGTTCTTGTATCAAATGATTTTGGTTTCATTGTGCCATCGGAGTTGAATTTATCTTTTAGAATTATGTCTTTAGCACGCAGTTTGGTGGATTCAAATGCGATTAGTGTATCGCTTTCCAAGTCAAAATCTTGCAACCATGCTTGATATGGGCCAACCCATGTCATTGTAATTTTAGATTGCTCTGGAATTTCTCTACCTCCACTTTGTTTTATGTTGTAAAACATTTGAGGATGTAAATTAATCCACATTTGTTGAATTTGCTTGTCTGTTTCTTGGAAAGGGTTGGGTATAACGAGTGCTGGAGACTCGGGATTTCGAACGTAAGCGACGCGGAGGTTCTCCTTGTCCTTATAAAATCCAAGATTTTCCAATTCCTCTTTTTCAAGCCGATTTAGTTTTCTACTTTGCAAAACCATGGCTTTTTGAACTTGATTAGCTTTTCTTTTTGTTTGCCTATTGGCCAGATTGACCGCGACATCGCGGACTTCCATGCCGGCTTCCCCTTGAAGCAAAATACTATCTCCAGCCACTTGCCACGAATTCCAGGCGCCTAAAGTATCAAGAGAATCTTTTATCTTCCGGTATGTTTCCGCTTGGTCGGCATAGATATTGGCCATTATTCACCTTCTCCTCCTTGCAATAAATCAAAAATATCTCTTTTATCATCGGGGGTTAGCCCGACTTGCTTAGATTCTTTTTTCTGGAGAAGGGCTGAAATTTTAACCAACTGTTCATTGGATCTTTGAAGTGTTTCAACATATTTGGCAGCCGTTACACCGACTTCGCGATGGCGCTGCTCATCTTTACTTAAATAAACCATTACATCGTCCAATAAGCGACGAGTAACATCGCGATCTTTTCGAATGTTATCAATTGCTTCATCGATATATTTTACAAATTTTTTCATAAATCACCACGGTCCCATTTAGTTTTGAAGAGTCTATATTTATGCCTCATTTTATTTAAACAGTTTACAATCTGTTTAGTATTTAAACCCGTTATCTCTCTCATGTACAAATAAATAGCTTTCTTATTAAAAATTTCGATATCATCTGGTGATCTTAGCAAGATTTTTATGGCCTCCAAGACTAATTTTTCATTTTCTCGAAGCTTCATGTTATCCCAGGTATCTATTTCGGTCCACAAGTGTTTCCAAAACTCTTCTTTTTCTCTATTTTCGTCGTAATCCATTTCGACCGCAACATATTTCATTTCCATTTCTCTGGACAGATCTTGAAATTCTATTTCTCTTGCACGGCTTCTTTTGTTTTTCTTAATTTTTTGAATAAACCAGTTTTTAGTTATAACAGAAAAATAAGAAAAAGCCTTAGATCCCTTATCTGGATTAAATTTGTCAAGAACAGTTGTCAACCATATCTTGCAATCTTGCCTGAGAACATCAATATTTGGAAGAGTAGTAAATTTATATGTGAAAACAATCTTATCGACTAATTGACTAAATACTGGCTGCAATAATTTGACATATAATTCTTCCCTTCTTTTGAAGGTGGTCTCTGGAAGATTATATTCATTAATTGCGTCTTCGTGAAT
>Ga0209128_1000311_pt1 | contig 36716 bp, 16 predicted proteins | sample ETNvirnome_6_100_FD_184072 | JGI IMG/M metagenome (GOLD analysis project Ga0209128, IMG submission 184072) | Marine viral communities from the Pacific Ocean - ETNP_6_100 (SPAdes) (version 2) | ecosystem: Environmental > Aquatic > Marine > Oceanic | place: Pacific Ocean | collected 2013-06-19
TATAAATGTGTTCAATGGGATAGTCAGCAAATCCAAACTTAGCATGTTCCCCATCGCATTGATAAGCTTCAAACAAATCATCAATCTTATCTTTTAATACTTGCGCCTTTTTTATAACACCCTTGTGTTTGCGCAAATCAATATGATTATAATATAATATCTGATTATTCGCAACCACGGAAAATCCACAAATACTAGTCGATACATCTATTCCTAAAATCATATTTGTATTATATCATATATCCAAACGGATTTTAAATGTCAAATCTTGATCTTCTTCTTTTAATACAGGATTAGACAACGTGGCAACACCTATCAAATTCTTACTTTCATCATATATTGCAACTCTACCGACATACACTTGTCTTTTAAAAGAAGCAGAATAGTCAGAATAACTGGAACTAGCTATGTTTTTGATTTTTCTATCCGTATTCTCTTGATATACTTTTGATGAAGTTACTTCCAATAATGTCTGACCATACTCTAAAAATGTTGGATTGTTTGAATAGTTTACTTCGCCTTTTCTAGCGTTGGCAAACATCGTCATAACTTGTGTCTCTGTTGTGCCTTTGAAAGATAGATTAAATGAAGCTTTATTGTAGTTGGTGCCGGTTGGGGTGTCTGTGACTTGGCCGCGCGCGGCCAAGATTGTTGCTTGTGTAACTCCATCCTGGGCGCCGGCGCCGAAGTAAATCCATTTTAATTCATCATCAGCATCGCCAGAGCCGGTTGTTATAGGAATCGCTGTGGGGCTTAAATCCCAAGAGCCAGTTAAAAGTATGAAACCTTCATCATAAAGAACAACTCCTGCAACTTTATTATCAAAGCCGTTAGCAGATGCATGTTCGCTGGATGCGGATACTTGAATCAGTTCTCCGTTTCGTTTGCTGTCGCGCAGTTCGCCGGCTAATGTGCCGGTATAATACGTCTTTAGCGAAACCGTTCCTGGTTTAATCTTAGTTCCATAGAATATCGAAGGAATGGATATCAAATTAATTTGCTGATCATCTTTGTTCCAAGGCATATCTATATCAACTGAGCCAGTTCCAATAACTTTATGGTGTATACTTCTTAAGCCATAAAGATTTAATCTATTTTTCAATGAATAATAATGTCGGTAAAGAGGGGCTTCAACGAAGTCAATCGTGTTTCCATCTTCGTTCGTAATAGTTGTTGCATTACTGTTTCCCTTGTCATAACCTGGCACTCGAAGACCGGCAGGATAATACATAAACTCTCTTGTAATCGATGCAGACATAGGATATTTCCCTTCGAGAACATCTCCATATTGAAACTCATTATTGTAGCTTGTTTTGCCTGCTGTTTTAAAACTTGATCGAGCAGAATCTTTAGTAATGAAAGGATAAATTATGCCTTTGTCCTCAACCTTTCTGTCAGAATCAAAAAGTCGCGATTCCGCTGGAGGCACGTATCTTCCGGTAGAATGATGATGTCTATCAACGTTATATTCGTATAAACTAAGGAAACCACCAGTTATAGGCACATCCGGCCCATATGCTCCGGAGTGTTGAGGAATATTATTATAATACACATTACCATCAAAAATAAAAAACTCACAACTAGGATAAGTTTTCATCGTATTTAATAGAATATCGGTAGGTTTGAACTTTCTGTATGACATATTACTCTCGTATTAAATAGTCATCTACTTAGTATTTTAATAGTCCAATCTCACTCGTAAGGTAACCTCGTTGGTTGGGTCCTTCTTGATAGGCTCAGACAGTTTAGCGACCGCAAGCAACTCATTACTAGAATTATAAAGCCCAATAGTAGTAATATACGACACAGGAGTATCAGAAGCAATAGTCTTAACTCTCACTTTGCTACCACTAGTATAAGTGGGATTTGAACTATAATTAAATTTACTAGATGGCACTCTACAGAAGTAAATCGTTGAATTAATTTCAGTTGTATTGTTATAAGAAATATTCCCAATTCTATGCCGAAGAGCATCACAGTTTCCAGAGATTGAAGAACTAATCATTGATTGTGATAGAATGAGGCCGGCGGCACCAGACACAGTGGCAGTCGAGCCGCTGTTGAAACTGTATGAAGCCGTAAACAACGAAGCAGTTAGTACAACTATTCCTGCTTGGTAAAACACAAGTCCATGACCAACAGCGCCCAGAACAGGATCAGCGCCGTTGCTACTATAAAGCACGCCATATTGTCCAGAGTTGCCTTTGTTGTTTGTTCCTGCGGTAGAAGAGGCGCTTACATCGCTCAAAATAACAGAGCCAGATGTAGCATGAAAGGGATTCGCCCACGAACCAGTACCCAAGGTAATACTAAATGTTCCTTTCTTAATCTGATCTTTTGTTATCAAACGAGAAAAATTAAGAAAGAATACCTCTTTCATTTGACGGTTGTTGTCAGCGAAACTTAAGTCGCTTTCAAAAATTTCTGTTGTGTTATTACTACCGGTATATCCAAGCAAAACCTGTGAGAACTGATTATACATATTGATCTTTTTGGAATTCTGTGTATAAGCAGAGGCACTCATAACGGAGCTTTCATCATATCCCATAGTAATATCAAAAATATGGTTCGCTGAAGAACTCAAATAAGGATAATCATAAACAGTTTGAAACATTCCATGGGAATAGTTTTTAATGTTTGGCTCGCTTCCAAGGGAAACGGCATCACCCCCATACGTTCCGCTGACGATTGTACCAGTTAATGGAACCACTTCATGAAGTAAAGTTGTAGTCGTAGTTTTATCGGTAGTCGTATTAAATGTTTCAAAATTTTGTACTGGCATTTATATCTCCAAAATATTCCTATGATGCTCTTCTAATAAGTCTAACTGGCAGTTGCAACATCGCGCTGGTTGACTGCCCTTGAATATAAAGCGTCGTGTCAATATAATCATATGTATTGCCATCACCAAATAAATTTGCCCCAACAGTACCATAATTAGTGTATTTAACATTTGTTGATGCGGCTTTAGTGGCAGTTAAGCCTGAATCTATAGTCGCATTAACCGCTGTCGCAGATCCGCCGGGGCCAGCCATAACTGATATAGTGCTACGATCTACTAATGCATTTGAATAAAAATACACAGTATTATCGATTCCTACGGCTGTTGCTGCACTATAGTCTTCCAAAAATGTCGTAGAAGTTGCCGTCGCAGATGACATTGTAAAACTAACTTGATCTTCACCAGCTGAGCTATTGGTAAATGTAGAAGCAGCAGTTGGCGTCACAACAGAACTAATAAAACGATTATCAAAATAAATAGAATATTTGCTATCCAGTAAGTTTGTGCTTAGCATATACGAACTTCTATTAGTCGAATCAGCAGTTATTTCACTAGTGTCTAATCCGGATTCAATAACAATTTTCCTACCAGATGTAGAGTTCGATAATGCCCAATATTTCGTATCTCCGAAAGCAGTAGTCAGTGCTGTGCCTGTTTCGTTATTTGCTGCAATATAGTAAACGCTCGATGTCTTAAACAATGGCGAATCGGCAACCAACTCATTTGCCTCCAATGAAGGTAAATAAAGCAGATCTTTTCTCGTAAAAGAAAGCAGCCCATAATTAATATTCGCATTATCCGTTGTGAATGCCTCAAAACACGGTGATTGAAGAATTTCAATATCGTAATACGCTGAACCAGAAGGATGATCCTTATTGTACAGTGTATAATCAATCTCATCATCGCCTAAAGCAAATTTAGTAATTTTAAAATTACCTTGAGCCATTCTTTTTCTACCTAAATCTGTCAACACGGCATCTAGTATAATATCGCCGCTGTTATCAAGAAACGCCATTTATTTTCCTCTCTTCATTAAATAGTTATAATTTTATTATTTACCAACACTTCTTCAAGTTTCTTAACTTGTCTCAAATTGATTGTCCACCTTGTAAGTAATATTGAAATCAATTTTTTTACCTGTTTTTTTAGAAGTCAAACGTAATTTGAATGTTTGATTCCAAATTGGATCTTCCGCTGAACCAACCGCTATATTCGCCGCCTCATCTATAGCCAACCCTTCAAAGTCTGCTGCAGATGTATCTAATAAAAGATGTGATATGTTTGGCTGTAATTGTATTAATTTTTTAAACGGCTTAGATGGATTTACAAAAACCTCTTCTCCAAGTTCTGATTCAAATATTACATTAAAAACAGCATATTTATATCCTCCATCGTCTACTAATTCTGTTTCATATATTTCTGATAGCTGGCCAGGTATTCTCTGTTCGTTAACAAATCTAAATAAATAATAATATTTTTGATTAGTTTTTATTCTATCACGAAAATCTGTACTTGAATAGGTATATTTTGTGGAAGAAATATTTAAATCAATTGTTCTTATCTTATTGCCGTCAAAATCTCTTATTGAAACTGGCTTTTTGTCTAAACGATATACTTCAAAATATCTCTGACGGGATATACTTTCTAAATCCATATAACTGCCACTCAATAAATCTCTACTATTAAGATAATCTGATCTAACACTATCATCTGCTGGTGAAATTGGTGTCGGATATGTTGTTCCCGCCACATCATCTCCAACAAAATAGAATGTCTCATAATTAACTAAAAATCCAATTGTTTGTGAATTGTCTTTTACTTGATAAGGATTAATGTCAAACGTATTAGGAGGATGGTCTTGCACTGTTAATGTTTTAGAAAACATTGGAATTTCAACTAACTTAAGATTTGGTTCCTGATTAATATAATAATCAGCCATATAATCATAAGTAGTGGTTACCTGTGCATTTGAGGCGTATGTAGTGCTGCCGCTAAGTGGGTTTGACTCCCATGGAGCTAATTGATCAACTGCGTCTCCCGTCTCAGGATCATAATATTCAAGACAATTCTTGGTGCTGTCTTCAGCTGCTCCTATGTGTCTTGTAAGTCTTAAATCAGAAATACTGTATTTGGTGCCAATTGTTAAAACATAAGCATAAACATTATATGTATATGGCGCGCCATATTTAACCTGCGAATCGCATAGGTTTATCTCTTCAATGTCGCTGCGGTTAAAAAACCAAAAGTTTTGTAACACATTTTGTGTTTGTGAGTCGCCCGTTGCTGCACCGCCGACTTTTTCTACTCGATATGCTAGCGTTTCATAATATTTTGGTGCGAAGTCATCACAACTATCGTGTTGGGAATCATTATACAACGCGCACATAGAGTCAATATTATAATTACCCTCGTCACTTACCCAACCTACTGCATCATTTATAACAGCCAATGAACTTCTAACATTTGAATGACGATAAACGCCAATGCTATCAAAAACAGCTTTTCTATTAAAAGTTTCTCCACCAACAAAATAACAATTAGTTGTTGTTGAAGTAAAATTATTATACGCATAAGTCAACATCTTTAAATAATCAACACTACGATAAGAAACATTATTAATAGTTGTAACATCATAATATTGCACAGAGCCACTATCTGCTGAAGCGCTTAGATAAGCAGCTTCTGTCGCAAATGTTTTCTCATCTGAAGTGAGTGTTGTTTCGTCTAAAAATGTCTCTTTTAATGTTTTCAAAAACTTTTGTGAAAAATTATTATCTTGAATTGATTCAATAAAACTGGTTTCGTCGCTACGTGCGGTGTTAAAGTTGATTGTTGTGTAATATGGAATCTTAGACTTATATGTAAGAGTATGAGAATCGTCAGATTCAATTCCGCCTGAATCAAGATAATCATCCAATGATGTATATGGGCTTGTAGTCGAATCGCTATCTAAAACATCATAATCAAACATTATATTCTGAAATTTTGATTTAATTTCTGTAGAGGTAGATGCAGATAATGGATAAAGCAACAATGATGATGTTAAATATTCAGACGCAAAATCATTTTTTAATAATAAACTATTCCAATCTAATGCATTATTACTATCAAAATCCGTAGTAGGAAAATCAAAATAAGTATAATCATCATCGGCGGTTAAAACATTGTTTTCGCGTGTTATAAAGTTAACAACTAAATCTCCTAAATCAACTTCAGTCGAATCTGCTATAAAACTATCATATGATTTTAATAAATATATATTTGGAATTAATAACTCTGAATCTAATTTGGCAATATAATCTTGATATTCTTTTAAATAGCGATTATACTCATAAGTAACCTGATATACATCTGCAAATTCAGTGCCACCATAAATATTGACAGCCTCTTGTTGACTATATGGCAAAGAATATTTAAAAGAATGATCATCAAACACTGCGTCTGTAAAGACAGCAGGAAAAGATGAAGTTCCCCACGAACCTCCTGTGAAAATACCTTTCCAAAAATCATCGTCTTTGATTTTATCAACCTGACCCCGGAGGCGGTATGGATAGCTTTTATTTGGAATAATTACATCACTTGATCTTGTTAATATTGTTTCTGGATATGTTACACCTATTGACCAATATCCGTAGCCGTCGCCATCGTTAATCACATATTCCTGACACCAAGAACCATCTTTATAATCTACCCAATTAAGATATTCGCCTGTTGTTCCGCTTAGAATCTCATAATAGCTTCCCAAAGCCATCCTAAAAGTATCGGATGATCCGGATAATAAGTTTAAGTCTATTAAATTTAATTCTTTTGTTGACATTATTAATATGAACTCTCTTCTGAACTCTCTTCTATTGTTGATAAACCTGTAGCGACAGTTTGCTTGACTTCTTCTTCGTCAAAGGATGAAAGATTATCAGTATCAAGCGCTAGATGTTTTATTTTTTTAAAAGTATATTGAGGCGTGCCCAAAGTGGTTGTCATGTCTGCCACTCCAGCGCTAATGAGTTCCTCTATCACTTCTAATAAATCTTCTTCAGTGTTGCCCATATAATAATTAAACTTTTTAAACAGCGCGGTGGTTGAGTCGTTGTCGCCCCAATCATCGGCCAAGCCGAGTTCTGCGGCGTCGTATTCCCATGTCAAATAGTAGGTGTCGTCATCGTCATCTTGCACCCATCCATCAGTGGAAGGAGAAGGATTGGAGATGTCGGAGTCGTCATTATACACCGCATTACTATAGATAACTTGGGCGTTGCCGTAAGCATCAGTAAAAATAGAAGCCGAGATTGCCATGGCGTCTGTAGCTATTCGGCTTGTTGTTGCGCCGAGATAGGAAAGAATTGGTGAATCACTAGTAGTATCATAAAACAAACCAAATTCATTTATAGTTGAAGTAGAGTCACTATCAACGCCAGGAAAAATTTGCATATAAGTTAACCGACCGGATTCCGTTCCTATCTCTCCATCTTCGGGGATAGCATCATATGCTGTCGAATATAAATCTGTGTCGGCGGAAGCGCTATCGATGGCATCTTGGACAGCCTCCATCATTTCTATGATATCTTCGATGGAAGTCTCCGCTGCCTCTATAGCTTCGCCGCTATCTTCAACGCCCAAGTCGGTGCAGGCGTTTTTGAACTGGATTGTGCCGCAGTCGAAATCGGCAATCGCATCGACTAATTCTAACTGGAGTAATGCTGCAGCCTCGGCGCCGGAATCAGCGAGTTCATCTTCAATCATCTTCTTGAAGACGTTACACAAGCCGTATTTACTATAACACGTAGCGTCATAACACCATTGCTTGGTGGGGGAGGCGGATTCGCATCCCAAATTCTTACCCCACGTGCGTGGTGCCGCAAGGCATTTTAGGGGGCAAGATGGCGTCGGGGCTGTCATTATATTTCTCCTCTTCTCATGTAATTACTCCTAAATTTCATTTTATTTATTTTCTATTTTAAATAAAGCCACTGCTACTTTCACAAGATTTGGCTCAGAAGTTTTAGCCATTGCCGATAACATTAGCTTTTTACTTTCCGGCAATTCATCATCAAGTTCATAAAAAGGATCATCAGTATTTGCAAACTTGTCAGTAGCTGATGTTGTGCCACTTTTAAGTTTGGTAAATTTATCTGTTTCATCAATATTCTCATTTTCTATATTTTCTGTATCTGTCTGAGTATCCAATAAAGAATAATTTGCATTTTCTGATGAAACTGCACAACCTAATGCAGTTAAATATGTTTTTGCTAAATCTTTTGTTGACAATGATTCCACCCCGGCTCTCACCGAAACACCATCTTGCCCGCTTAACTTAAGCAATGCTCTTTTAAGTATTGTTGAATTTTTTTTTATATTTGCCATTTTACGTTATTCCTAAGTGCTCCAATTCCAATCTTCCATTTTTTCCCACTCGGATTCACCGTCGTACCCCAATATTTCCTCGATTTCTTCGCGTAATAATTCAGACACTCCCTTTCCTGATGAGTTTATTGTTAAATAGTTGCCAGCGGAATCTTGAAGATCTTTATTCATAGCGTATAATCCCACAAAAGATAAAATATAATCTAGATAAAGCGGGTTGGGATCGTCGCTGTCTGTCCAAGTAAATTGGCCGCCATTATCGGAATTCATTATATTATAAATAGGATTATTGCCACCGGAGGAGTCATCCATATCAATTATCATACCCTCTCCTTCGCCTAAAATGGCGCCCTCTGATTGGAAAGCATATTGGAAAGCTGCTGTAATATTCGACGACACATCTGCGGCCGTCCAATCGAGTTCTTCGCCAGCATCGACATCAACCCACCAGGCGTCAACAGTCATAATATCATACCAACTTTGGAATTGCGCGATTAGTTCGTCATATGTAAATGCCTCAACATTCTCCTCTGACCATATAGTTGATTGATCAGATGAATCAGAATAAAATACCGATGTGAATATTTCATCTTCTAGAATTGCGGAATCTATCTGTTCTTGTAAATCTGTTACCTCATATATACTTGGAAAGGGTATCTCGATGCCCATATCGCGCCATACATCTTCTTTCAACTGAGTCGCAATTGCACCCAAAAAACTATCTTCAGCATTATAATATGTGTTGTATAAAGTTTCCATTTGTTCTTGAAACAATTCCAAATTGGCCCTATTGCCAGCCCATGGACTTATTTTGTCAGCTAAAATTATACTTCTTTCAGCAATTAGTTCTTGATCTCCGTCAAAAGTATCAAACAACAAATCAAGGTGAAAATTATAAACAAAAGCACAACGATACCATGGAGCTTCTGAAAAGTCACCATCTCCATATGCTGTTGTTATGCCTTCTTGAAAGAATGCATTGAACGTTCCATCAGCTTCATTATAATGACAATCTTCCATGGCTAAATCATAATAGTCACTAAAATCACCATAAAGTGTATCATAATAATTTGTCACCAAAGCATCATATATATCCATAGTTGCATCATAAAACCAAACTTGAAGATAATATGTCCAATCCACAGGCTCGCCCCACATAGAATCAACTGCACCTTCTTCGTCAAGTGCCGGCATTAAATCTTGAAATTCAATACAAAACAAACGATAATCTTTCAAATCTGTATTCCAATAAGCTGTATCATAATTTCTTGGGCGAATATATGTATAGCGATAATGACCTTCGGCGGTATGAACTCGCATCTCAGACGAGTTGTTAGCAGAGATAGTTTCGGCAGAATAATCCCAAGTCTGAACATGATCGCCGTAACCAACATATACTTTGCGGCTGTCTATATCTAACGCCTGAGTACCCTCATCTATTGTTCCTTCAAAACGCTTCAAGTGCATCCCTACAGCTTTGCCGCCAAATCTACAATTTAAGAAATTTGTACCAAAAATATTTTCAATCTTTTGAGTGTCAAAAATTCTAGATATATTTGATGCACGGAATAGTAAACTCTCTAAATCTACAAAAGCATATCCCTTTACTTTAATATAATCAGCAAAATTCGTTGATTGATCCTCGATTGCAGATGAATAAAAAGTTTCTGCAGAAGCCATAGCCCAAAGAAAATCTGCGTCGGCGGTTTCCGATTCGGTATAACTCCAAGAGCCATCATTATATTGCCACTCATCAACCTCATTTGGAAGATATAATTCGACATTAACGAGGTCGGAGAGCGTCGCTAAGGTGGCGGCAGGGAGATCATCGGCAAGGTGCTTCTGAAGCTCATTATAGGTATAATAATCACCATCATAATACCATATCTCTCTGCCGCCGTCAGTATAAGTATAAGCTGGATCGCCGTCGCCGTCTGTTGGACTAATTCCATAAAGTTCTTCATAACTATAAGACGAAACAGATTGTTCTGGTGTAGTTATTCTTAAATCCAATAATTTTGGGTTCAAAAATAAACGCTTTGTTAACTCTTCCGCCCTACTCACTATAGCATTTGTATTAAATAAAGTCTTTTTAAAAGCATGATATAGTTTGCCTGCGTTTGTTGCAAAGCTCTTATCAGCCCATGCTTTTCTTAATTCATTAAGTCTCGGCAGTAAATCAAACTGTGTTCCATATGTACCTAACACATGTGAAACATTATCCATAGCGTCTTGCAAGGTGCTATCTGTTTCTGCTGTAGTTTTGAAATTTTCCAACAACTCCTCAAAGCCGCTTACTATTTCTTTATGCGTTATCTTTGTTGGTTTATGATATTTTGCCATTATTTGCTGTAACGGTACACCATCAAATGGATTTCCTTCAGAATCCACCCAAGCCGGATCCCTTACACTAGCCACTGCACTATCTTCAATGAGTTTTTCATATGATATATCGCTAATATTTTGCTGCAACAAAATTGGATTATTTTCTATCATATTTATAACTGCATCGCCGTCATCGTCAATCCAAGATAATGTTGATGAAAATGTATATACATTAATATTATCAAAATCTTCAAGAGTATCCATGCCTGGTGCGTCGGGGGAAATTAAACCTTTTCCGTATACCCTATCATTATTACTATAATCGGCAAATATCTTATTAACATTCGGATCAAGATCTCCAGGTTCTCTGCCTTCTTCGTCTGTATCTGTTTCATAGATATATTTGAAAATCTTATTTCCGGCGGAATCATAAACCGATTCTACATATTCAAAGTCAGTAAAATTTATTTCTAAATATTGCGCCAAGCCATCGGGATTAAGATGATAGTTTTTTGTTGATGTGCCTTCTGTCCATACCACTGCGCCGCCGCCCGCCAGATCTGCCCCTGCTCCGGGTGTTCCACAATCCTGACAGCCCCATACTTGATAATGTTCCCATTCCATTTCTGACATGCCGCTTTCATCATCCTCGTCGTCGTCAGAAGGTTCAGTGGTGGAATATTTAGATGCAAATCTTGTTGCAAAATCCCAATCACATTCTGCGCCGGCGCCGGCCCAATTGTAAGGATAGCTATATGTAGTACCAGAAGGCAGACGAGCTAAAGCCTTCAAATAACTACCATCTAACGGTTCACCTACAGCTTTCATTATTCCAGTCTGTATGTTGCCCCAATTCCACCAAGGTGCCCAAAACTCATTCCATTTATACCAATATGGCCAAGTATATCGATAATGTGTATATGCGGCGTCAGCTTCATAATCAGAACTGAAAAGGGAATTAAATATACTTATCTCTCTATTGGCTATAGCTTCAAAAGTTTCTCCTTTGGCAGAGTTAGCAATAACTATATAATATTTTAACTCGCTCAAATCAGCCTCTATAATAGTCTGTTCATGTTCATCTGATGGGGCGTCCGAATCATATTCTATTTCTTGAGGTACTGTAATATACAAAGCAATTTTCACTTGTATATCATTTTCATTAAGGGTGATTCTTTCAATAAATGGCGCAGGTAAAAATGAACCAAAATTATTGATAGTATCACCTTTATAAATTAATGTTGGCATATTTCTGGCTCCATAGCTGTTCCATAAATATCATAATAAGTAGCATCATCGTCAAGAGTACTATCGCAATCAATATCAATATCAATATAATATGATGATTTATTAAAATCCTCTACCCCTTTACATGCTAATTCTCGATTCACTGCAGCATCTGTTAAGATATCAAAATAATATTCAACACTATCAGTGTCGGTGTTTTCAGAACTATCAAAAATTTGACTATCCGTTGGGCTTCTCATAAATCCATTAATTATTTGATTAGATGCTTTTCGAAAGTATTTCCTTTCCAATGTATCATATACACTAGAATCTGAACTAGCGATAACTTTAAACACCTCAATATTAAAATTCTCTGTCAAAACATCTGTATTTACTTCTTCGACAAACATCATAACATCATCTGACTTAAGAGATAAAATAGATCCATCAACAAATGGAGAAGTCGAATCAACAGTGCTTCTTAATGTTGTTGGGTTGTAATTAAAACTTGAATTCTCAATATCCAGTGTGTAATTCAATACAATATTTATTTGTGGAATCTTGGTAGCATTCCTATCATCCTCTATAGAAGATGAAGCAATTTTACCTTGAAGGGCTACTATCTTCCATGCTGGAACTGCCTGCGCAGTTCCATCAAGATGAGCATCTCCGATAATGCCATTAAATTTAAAAACATCTGGAGCAGGATATATCATTGTCGGTGTAACATCGCCTTCGAAATATGCATCTGTTGCATATGTATAATACGAACTCAACCCATCAGCGGTGGCCACTTCGGTGGGATCACGACCGGCTGCCCCTAGAAAATCCTGCACTGTTCCACCTGAACCTGATTCAACATCTCTAAATAAAACAAAGCTTTCGAGATATTGCGTTTCGTTTTTAATCCGATTATAAACTTCGTTTTGTGGCTCTATTACCGGATCAAAGCCGCTACCAAATACCGTGGCATCTGCAAGATTCGGGGTGGCGCTAATAATAGTGCCACCAACGGTTTTGCCGTTTCCTTGAGTCCCTGTAAGATCCATTGTGATGCCAAATGATGCTGTGGCGCCCGACTTAGCATGTGGAACATCATACGTGTCGTTATCTTCGGTTTCAAGACCTCCAAAAACTTCGCCGGCTCTCATCGCGATTAGACCTTCGGCGCTGGCTGAATTGATCGCTATGGCTGCAATCGTGGCAATATCATAGGATGTAGTCAAGTCAGTAACAATGGCCACAGTGGAGGTGGTGTCGAGAATTGGATCGTGGGTATCTGGAGCTTTAAATGTTATCGTATGTTGGGTACTAGATGCATCCGTGAGAACGAGTGTTTTTAGGGTCAACGCCGAACCAGTCGAGTCGTTGACTTGCGTATATATTGCATGGGCGCGACGAGCCATCGCATATCGCTTATCATAAATAACATTATCATCTAAAAACGTATAATATACTGGCTTAAATTTGCCAACGGAAAACAAATAATTTCCATAGGACGTAAGCTTTAAATCGTAAACTTGTTCTTTTTTATCGATAAATTTAGCCATTACTTAACTCTATCCTCCATTACTACCGCTAGCATATAACACTTCTGCTTCAAATTTAACCATTTCTACAAAAGATAAATAATCATACGGCCAATTAAATGCTAGATTATAGTCATCACTTTCACTAGTTCGATTAAGACTTCCTTCTTTCATATTAAAAATAGATGAATTACTGCTGCCGGCTTGGGTAACTATCTGATCATTATACTCTGTTTGGCCTTTTTGTTTAACTTTAAACACCATCCAGCGAAGATTTTCATTATTCATAAGGATATCCTCATCTAATAACTCTGTGTTAATCAATTCATGTGCAACCGATTCTACTTGAATTTCCATCTTTCTATAATCTCTTGGAGCAATATTTTGCCAAATATATGATAAATCATCTTTATCTAATTTATATTCAAACTCAAACATATACATCACAATAGGATCAACACTATCGTTATTTTTGAAATCAAACTGTGGTGGCAAAATATATTTATCCATCTTCTGTAATAACTTTCGAATAGATTTTCCTGCAGCATCTAATGAATCACCAGATAAACTACCAGCAGCATCTTCCAGCGCTGCAGCATATCTTTCTTCTGGTAATTCAATAAACTTCTTTCTTGTTGAGCGAAACTCGCTAGACAACGTTGTATTATCAGCTAAACTAACGCTTTCTATGATATATGGAATCGCCACTACTGCTTCTTTTATTGTTTTAGTATTCGCCAACTCACCAAGTCGAACGGAAGAATTTGTTTTTTCAAATCCTACTAAATCAGATAATGATTTCATTTTCTTATTAACAGTCGAACCTAAAATGCTTCCGTTATTATTATAAAATGAATTATTTTCTAAAACATCATAATGATATTTCAACCAGTTCTTCGGAATATCGCCAATCTCCATAAATACACCCAAAGTAGATTTCTCTGGAATTACTCCAAACTGATGCCACATACCCCTAGGTGTTGCTGCTGCTCCAAAATTATCTGGCACTGTGAGATTATTATTTGATGCTTTAATACCATGAATACCAACATCATTAAAATTCAGCATTGGTGTCTCAAATTTTGGTTGAATTATCCAACGCTTACCTGAAATCTTATTGGTTGTTTTGATTAGGTTTCCAAATTTATCCTTTTCTTGTTCAAGTATCGTATCAACACCAAACAAATTTATACTAGCGCTTAGTTGCATAGCATTATCATTAACTGCTTTACCGCCATAAATTGATCTAAAATGTTGCCCACTTTCATAGAAAGAACTAGTATTAGAGAAATTTGCTAGCAATGCTGTCTCTGTGCCTTCTCCCGATGCATCAGCATATTCGTGGCCTGAATCCACACGACGATATATAACCTGAGTTTCTGCAAGGATTTGTTCTAAATCATAGCTCTTGGTGTGGTCTGGCCAGAAAACAAAATCCACCCAAGCTTCACCGTAATAATATGGAGGAGTATATGCCCAGTTAAAACCATTAAAACAGTCGGCAGGTGCTCTATTGATGACATAGGAGCTAGTTGCGTATGAACCAGTAGGTCTGCCAGCGCAATCCGGGCCAAAGGATGTTGGGCGGCTATACATCGTAAAAGTTTCTTTATAGCCTGGATTTTGTCGAGGATCTTGTGGAATAGGATATTCTGAACTCGATACATAATTTGAGGCAGTGTAAAGAAGTGCTCCGAATTTGCCGTAACCTTGATTATTACCCCATGAACTAGATTCATATTGATACGTTCTAGCTCCCAAAGCAGAGCGTCTTATCTTCAATCTCGCCCCATAAACACTACCAGATTCGAATCTCAAATCATTAGTTACAACGCCAGATTCTAATTTTGTGTATGTTCCATCTTTTAAGAAAAAACTTCCAACCTCTCCAAAGAAGTTACTTGCCATCTTAGAATATAATGTATCCGCTGGAGTGCCACCCCAAGATGCCGTCGCATTAACTGACGCTGATGGATGAGCTTCCATGTCTGGTAGCATAACTCCATTAATATGATTTTCCGGATTAATGATTGCTTCGAAGGGAATTCTCACATCGAAATAAGAACCAGTACCATTCCAGCCAGAATCTGTTTGATCGGAAGAAGTTGCATATGTTCGAACTCCCAGCGCCCAATTCGAACCAGAACCTACCGCTTCTGCTGATGCTGATCGGAGAGTTCCTGTTGAAGTGTTTAATGCATATGCGGTGCCGTTATATGTAACTGAACTACTATAATAGAATTTGCCTAATTTTGTTTCGTCAACAACCACAGGATAATCTACAGCTAATCCAGATTTTATTGAATTATATAAAATACCAGGCGCAAATAATGGCTGCACAAGTGGGCGAAGAGCGCCACCTAGACGATTAATGAGTTGCTGGCCACTAGGAGCTGTTCTGCCATCTGGCGCAGTTTCCGCAATACCACCGGCGCCGGATATAAACACCTCACTACCTGTTGCATACAGCCCATCAACATGTGAACTTGAAAATTGTGATACTAAATCAAGGGTTCGTTGGGCTGGGTAAAATCCCTTATATGGATTAAATCTGATTGCTGCGCTGCAGACCAATTTAATCTCTTTTGCATTCAACGAAGTGCTGTTCTTAATATTTAAGAAATTACTCATAAAATCTGAATTTGAATAATCTTTATAAAACCCACTATTGCTACTATCAAGCGATGTACCTGGAATCGAAAATGTATCTGTTTTTCCTTTATTAAATAAGCCATATTTTTCATAATCGTCAATATGCTCGCTAATTCTAAACTCTGGCAATACTGAAAAATCTTTTGCTATCAACTTTAATTCATAACTATAATCTGAATATTCATTAAACCATGGCTTAGAAGGATACGATTGATACGTTACAGTGCTCCCGTTTTTTACAACTAAACCAGCTTGCGAACCAGCTTCCCACAACGCTTCGCCGCAATATATATCTACCATCGAAGCAATTTTAAACCCATCAGAAAAATATGATAATGAACCTGTTTCTGCGACAGCAACACCCATCTTAGCTACCACTGATTTTGGATTAGGCAGCATATGCTTTCTAGAATATAAAGCTGCCGGTGACAAACCTCTAATCATAGATCTATCATGCATTCGCATTGCCGCAGCAACGCCAGAGCCTGTACCATAATAAGGATTGGAAAAGAAATAATTATTTTGCAACTCACCTGAAGATCCTGAAAGTCTTAGGTCTGCCGATGATAAAATGGCGCCAACTGTTACCGCCGTATCAGTAGCCGGATTAACAGCAGACGGGCCTGCTGCGACAGTTCTAGTTAAGAAATCATCTTGTGGATCGAGCAGCCACGCACTTTGACTAATATTATAATTGTTTACACCAAACGAATTATTAAATGTGGCGCCTAATGTAACTCTATTAGCAGAATTATCTCGCCAATATTCATTATCATACCCAGCACGTTGAATTGATGATGAATAATATTCATTATACAATGAAGGATATAAAGCTTCTGAATATACAACCCAATTTACACGATACCCAGTTTGAGCAACTGCAGATGTCAGTTTATCAAACGAGGTTTGACTGTTAAGTTGATCAGAAGAAAAAACAAAATTATTAAAAGCAGTTTCATCAAAAAAGATATGACTGTTATTATGTGTCGCTTTAATAGTTACATCTTTAGTTGTCGATATAGAAAAATTAATAAGAGTTGGCCTTCCTTTTGTAGACAACGGAGTAAGTCTATATTTAGCTATCGAATCACTAGAGCCGGTTAAAACTGAAATCTGGTTGTTCAGCTTTTCTTTATAAAGAATTGGGTTATCACTTTGCCTAAATCCAGCTTTCTTCCAACTCCATCCATATAGATTTCCTCTCTTTGCCATAAGAAGATTAAAATAATGAGTATCTAGATTATTTGCAGCTATAGCAACTCCCATAGTATCTACCACTAATGGGGTATTAATATAATTTGCAACATTAGCAGTTGTAGCATATCCAATAATATTAGTTGAATCATCAACTGGATCTCTAATAAACAAATTTAATCTATTTGTAGACTGCACAAAAGAAGGATGAGCAGATGCTGTATAACTACTACCGGTAATGAAATCAAAATACGATTCTATGCCAGCAGAAGTTGAATAATATCCTTCAAGTGTGCCAAACGTAGGTGCTAGTTGATAATATCTCATATCATTTGTAGAAGAAGATATGTTCAACGATGCAGTAAACCAAGCATAGTTTTTGTCTTTTCTTGGAATTTGATGTTGTACAAAGAAATTGTCATAAACAGAAGCAGTTGTCGGCGTATCCGCAGAAAGTCGTATGTCTTTTGTAGTATTACGAGGAATCTTATGAAAACTTGCTGATTCATCAGTAGAGGCTCCCCAATTAGATGTCACCCAAAAAGAATCCCTGCCAAATTTAGCAGAATGTCTAGCCAAGTGTGCGCGCAGTCCATAGTCCTTGCCATGAATATCATACACTCTAATGCCCGGTATGCCTGAGCCGGTTGCTTCCGAAATTGTCCCACTAGGGCCTTGAGATGGTTTAATTACTGTTAGGTTTCGATAACTTATACAATTATATGGAGAAAATTCAGAACCACGAAGATCTTGAAATCCCCTTGACATCACTTCAGGTCCGCCATGTACTGCAAATCGATTGACTATTACAGTTTTATTACCAGAACCAGTAAATTGCGTCGGGGCATATGTTAAATCAAAATCAAAATGGCCATCTTCTCCACGGTGTAAATTAATAAAGTTATTTATAATATTCGTAGAAGAGGATTTAACCGTTGTTATATGATTAACTACAGGCGTTGGAAGTGCGGGTTGTTTATCGATAAACCTTCTTGGATTTGTATATGCGCCTACAGTATATACAACTTCATAATTCTTACTATAGTTACCCAAAACAGAAGACGTAGTGCTCTGTATATTGCGAATATTTACTGGGCGTTTTGCTAACTCATCACGATAATAAACTGCTTTTTGCGATGCAGTCATTGGATAAGGAGTTGCGCCTACAGCATTTGCTTCAGGCCAGGGATAATCAGCCCCAACCATACCTATCGCACCTGTTGTTGTATTACCCGGCCCATGCCCAGTATCACACACACCTAACACTATCTTCCAGGCTTCAGGGCGAGTTAAATAATTATCTAAACCACTGGTAAAAAGAGTCTTAGTAGAGCTACTTTTGTTTAATGCAACATGTCGCGATTGATGACCACCAACGGCGAACTCTGTGAATGTGCCCTGCATTGGCTTTTCCATATCTGGGCCATATACATCATGATGTAAGTTTGTAATTTCAACAGCGGCAGTAACTTTCTGTACAACTTGCATATTATAACCAGACACCACAGAAGAGCTAATAACATTGAAAGGAAAAGCGAAAGAAGACTTAAAATTACTATATCCCAAACCATCTTCCCAATCTCTACCATGTTGAACCTTCATATGTCTCTTAATGTGATCTTTATATTTATTGCTAACTTCCCATTGCGATGTTTCTTCAAGTAATTCCATATCATCTCGAAATGAAATCAAGATATTCTTAGGAATAAAATTGCCATCATCGGTATTAACTGGCCCTGCGGGATACAAAGCATTATAAACAAAGTGAATATCTTTTTTATGTTCAAAATTTGTTCCACCTCTGAGAAGTATTGCTTTATTTTTCCGACCAAAGGGATTTTGTAATTCAAGATTATACGTTTTAGCAAACTGTCTATCTGACATCCAACTACCGGTATAATTTGTTCCACCAGCATCACTAACAACTGGAGCGCTTTGTGTTAACGTGGGGGCAGACCATATAGTATCGCGAATTGTATTTCTTTGAGTATCAACCGTGGCATCGCCGGATGTAAGCTCGGCCGAGGATCTATCTGCACGTTGAAGCCAAAAACGTGGTTTTTCGTTTGTTTTTCGCGGAGATGCTGGAGGTGGAGACGAATCTTGCACCGCTGCCCAGGATGCCTCTGACCAACCTGTCAACAATCCATATGGATCGTCTGATTTAAACTCCATTGTTGGAAATTTTGTTTGATACTTATTTCTCTCCAACACATGACTTTCAATAACATTATAAATATCACCACTATAATCTGCTGATGCTGGCAATAATTGTCCGATAATTTCTGCGATTGATGAATCGAACCATTTAAAATATTCAATATACTTCTCCACATGCTTAACTTCTGTTACTCTGCGAAAGAAAATATTCCTCAACTTCTCCAATGCTTTATATCTATCACGATATCTATTAACGGGTTCGCCAATGATATTATTAAAATCAACAACACCAGCAAAGAATTGTAACATCTCTTCTGAAATTATACCATATATGCTCTTTTCTAAAACAAATCTATAATCTGGTACTGTTTGAACATTTCCAAATACCTTATCATCATCAGATAAAATTTGGACCATATCTGACGATACAACTATTTCCGGATCTGTAAATTTATATGCACTTATTGCCTGTGAGTTTACAACATCACTCGACGAGGTACCAAAACCAGAACCAGATCCGGCAAGTTGATATCCAGCTAAATTTCCTAACCAGCCGTAATTATTACGAAGCACAGCAGAGCCAGAGCTTATATCTGTCACTTCGTTTAATGCGCCGTTTGCATTAGAGCCTGTGACGTTATCAAAATTCCAATTAAGCGCTAATGTATTCCAATTTAAAATATCCAATCCTTGATTGTGTGCATGATTTTTATCACCCCAAGGAGAAAGATGGCGATTCGATCCAGAAACTCCGCGATTATTTACATCAAAAGCATGTTGTTCTAAATCACTATCCTCAAGATATTTTGCCCAATATTTAACATCATTCAATAAAACATCAGACTTGTATAATAAAGCGCCAGTAATATTTGTTTTTTGGGCGCCGGCATATAGTCTTTTATTTGACCTTAATATCTTCTGGCCAGCCGTTTGCGTAATAGAGGCTGATGTTGAAAACGTGTTTTGCACATCTCCCATTACTGTATTGATGCCTTTAAATATAACATCATAAGTGTATGTGGTAGAACCAGTAACAATTTCTGTTAAAGGATAATTGCTTGGCTTTATTCTAACAGAGAAATTCCATTCGGTGTTATCATAAACATCATAAAATATACTACTTGTTAACGGCGTATATTGACCCGCAAGAGGATCGCCCGAAGATGTAAGCATAAAATAAGCATTTTTAGAATACTCTGTATCTCTAACAGCAAAAGCTTGAAAATTGGCGTAGTTATCGGAACCTGTTACAGTTGTTGTATCTATTCCAAGGCGGGCGCCCGACAACGACGAAGACGCAGGGACCGTCGCCATCCCAAACAAAGAAGAAGTTGTAAAACTTCTATCAAAAGTATCGATTCTTTTTTCAAAACTCGGAAATAACACACCTGCTTCAACAGTAAAGCCGTATCTGTCTTCGTATGTATTAAGCGATGAACTAACATTGCTTCCAGAAATATAACCGCGTGTTTCGCCGTCTGAAACAGCAGTTACCCCCTCTTTTGAAGCATTATAAATTGCCTTAACTTCTGTCGCAGATAAAATATCATTCCAAACGGCTACATCTGATAGCTGGCCATTGAAGCCGTAGCTGCCGCCTTTATAATTTCCAATACATGCATCAGTTACTTTAATTGCATTCCAATCTGAACCGGCAGAATCTTGCGCTGTCACCGTTTGTTCTACGCCATTAACATATATTTTTGGAACATTAGCACCAGCAGTCGCATCATAAGTAATAACCACATGGGCCCATGTATTTAGAGATATAGCGGCGGCGGAAGTATAAAAGTCTTTCCATGTATCATCCCAAAGAGTATTAAACCAAATAAGTTCTGTCGCTGTTGTCCACGCACGAACGATACCATCGGCTGCGGCTTCATTGCCCCTGCCGAATTCAAAAAGCCTACCAAGCGAACCACCGCCATCACCAACTTTATAAACCCACATAGAAAAAGACATTTTTGAAGTGCCGCCGTCTCCTATGATATCGTTCCAAACCGCAGCAGTTCCAATATTAACCCCCATATCGGCGCCGTCAAAACCACAACTAGCGGTTTGAACATAAATGGAAGGATAATTCGATTCAGAAAAAGAAAGTCGCGAAAGAGTTGACCAATCGTCACCATCTACGTTACTAACCGCAAGGGCTTCATCCAAGATATTGTCGGCAGCAGATCGATCTTTGTCCATCCTCCACCAACCCTTTAAAGAGCTAGACGCAGCATACATATGGGCGCCGCCGAACCAATCATTTTTAGTTAAATCATAAGTAGTCGCATATGGGCGGGCTTGATAAACAGTTCCAGATAAGTTATTCTTATGATTAAAATTCAAAGCTGTCTTATTAACGAGAATTTGAGTAAGATTGTTTTTTAACTCATAAGTTCGTCTATTAGAATAAGCATTTAATTTGATCAGTCTTTCATCGATATTAAAACATCTAAATACATTGCGAATTGCTTTTTCTGTGCCTTTTGCTTTAAAGATGTGAGCAAGGTTGTTGTAAAGATTCAAATAAATTAAGTTCTTTGTTTCTGTTAGATCGCCTTCAAATAATGTAGTTTGATCTCGATTCATAAAACGCTCAAGTACATCTGAATCAATAAATGTTTCTGGGGTGTATAAACCCAATGACTGTGGCATATGCTGCGCGAACGGCAACGGCACATACGAAGAGCTAGTATATGTTTGATTTCTAAATCTGGCAACAGACGATATTAAAAGATAAAGTTTATCAAAATAAACACCAATAATGTGTGACATTATTTTTAAATTATTAATGTCTGCGCCGGCATCATTATTTTCTTGCTCTTCCACCACCCAAGCCGGTAACATGCTCAATATTGAAGTATTATTATTTGAATCATGAAAGGAGCCGCTACTTAATAGATTTGTTTTTACCGTCACCACGTCTGGATGATCTGTGCGAATAATTGGATCTTCGTATTCTACCGTCGCTGCGCTAGCTGATATTATCGCGGAACCGGTATTTCTAGAATTTGAACCATAACCAGTCCAAGTTCCGTTACTAATCCTTCCGCTATAGTCTAATACTACATTATCAGTGGTGCTGGTTCCCGTTATACCTTCGTTAAATTTATAATAGAGTCCAAGCGTTGTATTGGAAATATCTGTATTTGTGCCGGCGCCTACTTGGGTAAAATAATGTTTGGCAATCTCATGAGAGCTTCTTCGGATTTTCCAAAAACGGAATTCATCGAGAGAGCCGTCTAGTTTACCGCCGCCGGCTAGCTCAGATGGGCCGTCATGACTAGCTGACGCTTCCGAAAGCGTACCAGACGGAGCAGTCAAGAGGCCGGCAATTCTGCCCATCATATTTTTGGAATTTAGCTCATTTAGATTTGCCGTAACAACATTGGTATCATCCAACTGTCCGTTGATGTGTAGTTTAGAGATAAAGTTGGATCCACTATTATAGAATGAAAAAGCGTAATGTCTCCATTCTCCTAAAGAACTTGAACCGGCGCCAATTGATTGTTGAAAAATTCCTGTTGCCTTCGTATTTGGAGCAGCAACACCATTATCATTACCCGATTGCGCTGTGACTATCCATGGTTGGGCGCGAGTGCTAGCATTTCTCAAATCAAGCGCAATCGTAATACGACCAAAATCGGCGCTAGAGCTTAATTCATTGTTCCACATATCAAAAACTACTTGTCTTTGGGTGTCTGTCACTGTCGCATCCGATCCGCTTTTATACCAAAATTCAACAGTTATGCCATTATCAAAGTCTGATTTTAAATTTGATTCACGTGAGCCTGAACCATAATTGCTTATGAGACTATTGTTTGTGTAAATGTCGGTATCATATACATTGGCAAAACTTCTGTTCGACGAATTAGGATTTTGAAATAACTTCGCCGTAGTTGCAGCTGTGACTGTATTTGGGCCACCATAAACGGTAATATATTCGGTGGTAGTCGATACACCATAGCCGCCGCTAGCTGCCAATACATTTTTTCCAGCGGCAGTGGAACCCCTATTTCCCCAACCATCAGCACTTAAGATGACATAACCTGTGCTTTTAGGATAAAGATTGTCAAAAACATATTTGTCAATATCTAATGATTCATTATAAAATTCATTAGTCTCGGCGTCAGAGCCATCATATGGATAGAAATCAGCAACCCTCTCCATTGCAGATTTATAATATAAATATGCAGAACCATATCTAGCAAAGTTGGCAGGATCCGTATAATCAACTTGAGGAATATATGTTTCCTGCTTCTCGCTGACAGCCTTAACATTTCTTTCCGACTCTACCTCTTGAAAAGCTTCTTTATTGGTAGTATCGGAAAGGTAATTGTTAGAGTTGTCTGTGGAATCGAAAAGCTTTTTAATACTCATAATCTTCTACTCGAAACTTAAATGTTTGATTTTGCTCCATCCAGGATCGTAAAGCTGCATCGTAAAACGAGAACTTAAATGCATATTCATATCCAGGCTCTAATAAGCCCATATCAAAATCAAAATAGTTCCCAGAAACGTCATGTGATAGATATGTGTGATAATCGCTTCCAGTGCCATATGGAACTGCCTCATAAGCATCCAATGTTCTTAATACCCGATAAGAAGCACTATAGATTGTTACCACAGGTGGAGATGTTTTTGCTTTAGTATAAATGGTTGGATTCCAATTTTTATTCCTTACATATAAATTAAATCTTGCCGTTTCATCTGATCGATATTTATCATGTAAATTAGTAATATTCAAATAATAAATTGGCTTTGCAATATTATCGCCACCAGATAATGTCTTGGGTTTAAACGAAGCAGTTGCATATTCCGTACTTCCGCTGTGCCATATATCATATAGCGTCCCTACGGGTGTTGAGGCGGCAGTAATAGCGACAGAAGCTGAATAAATACCGGTAGAGACATATCCACCAGTTATATTAAGCTTACTATCATATAAAATCAACTTTGAACCTGATGGTGCTGTGTCATCTGTTGAGCCAGAATATAAACTAACTAAAACGCTTCCCGTAAGAGTCTCGCTGCCAGTGCCAGGAAGATTGGATAATTGTCCACGAATATAGTTATAAAGATAAATTGTATTCAAATTATCAGCAGCTTGTGCCATGGAGCTACTATAGTAAAAGTCGCCTCGTTGATCTACAACGCGATTATCCCAACGGGCTTCAACAACAGGTCGTTTGAAGAAATATTCTGAACCTCTGGCGAAAAACCGTTTAGTATAATAAGAAACAGTGGCGCCTCCGGTAAGAGGCAAGACAGAATATGAAGCAGTGTTGGCGCCAACTGAAGCGCTGGCTTCATAACTAGACGAAAAATGAACGCCTATTCCATTATTTGTGATTGTGTCTGCAATCCAATGTTCTACTAAAGGCGTTATGTCAACTCTAATGTCCTCTAATCCAGTAGTTAACGAAACATTAAATTGAGGATCTGCTGAGCCAGTTCGATAGGAGCCGCCAACGCTGTCATATGTCGCGTAACTACTTCCTGTCCAGGGCATAGTGTTTGATGCGCTCATCCAGTTGGCGCCGATGCTTCCTCTAGTAATGTCGCTATAATTTTCGAGATCCAGACCAACACCCTCTTGCCAAGTTTGTGCCACAGCACGAATCGATAATGTATAATCAACTGGAACGGTTTTTGAATGCCGTGCGTTAAACATTCGAAGATAAAAACTCACACTACCACTAGCAGGAATTACTGAATTTGTTCTATCAGTAGTAATGTCTGTAATAGGAAACTTTAATAAAATTCTAGAAAGCTCTTGCGATCCTTCTGTTGTTGATGTATTTTCAGTTTGTCTTCCATAAACTGAAAACGTCTCCAAAACATCGGCATGCCCTGCATTAGCACCAGTTCCTCGTGTAGCTAAATTAGACTGATATGCATTTGTAATCGTTGTATCGGCCGAAGCAGTATAGCGTTTTAGCATTATCTAATCTTTCCTTTGAAATCCGACTTAGGAAATTTAATCTCCAAAATAGCATTCTTTGGAACAACTAAATAGCTTCCATCCGGTGATAAATTTGAATTAATATTTATTTCTGCTCCGGAGTAATCACCGCCAGTTTTATTATTCAACTTTACTTTCACCACATCCAAAACACCTTTTACATTCTTCAATGTTGCATAAATATCACTAATATAAATCGGTTCTCCAATAAAAAATGCTGTCGAATATTTGTTTTTCAAAGCAGTCATACAAGCGTCTAATAAAATAAATCTATCTGCATTCGTTGCCGGTTTGACAATAAAATCAATTCCTATATTAATAATATATGGATCTAAAATATCAATTGTATCACTTATCATTCTAAAATTATTTAGCCAAATTTTTAAGTTGTTTTTTATTGTTGAATTTGTTAATGTTAATTTATTATTTTGATCTTCTGAAATAACATACAAATTCAAATTTCGTTTAAGTGAATCTGGATCTCTCTGTATTGAGCATCTTTTAATCGAACCAAATTTCGGTGCCATTCGATATGCAAGATTTTCGTAATCTGCTTGTGTAACTGCTCTATTTTGAGTAGGAAATGTATCAAAAATTCTTCTTTTGATTTCATTAGTGGTAACACTCGTAACATCCCCAACTATCGGCTCTTCATTGTTAACTTCTAATGACGAAATAACCGACTGCAATGTGCTTTCAGTTAATGTCTCTCTATTCGCAAAATCCATCATAACGCTACTAACTGTCTTAATTCCACCAACGCCAATATTTGAATTAGTTGGATTTGTGACTCTATACATAATTGTTAATTTAGTATTACTAGGAACAATTCCATAATTTTCATTTCTAGAAAGACGAGTTGGATCAAAAGTAGTATCAGTAACGTAATCTTTTCCAAAAACATTCATTGCTACAGCTTGTGGGTTAGCAACAACATTTGATTCGCCAGATTTACCACTTCCAAACTGAAGATATGAATTAGTTCTATCTCTATCGACAACAAATTTGCGAGAAACCAAAAATGGCTTAATAATAGAAGGAACATTATCATTCTTAAAATTAGTATTCGATATCTCTTTAAATACCATATCTTGCGCAAGATATTCTACTTCAAAATATTCATTACCTTCTGAATCGGTAACGCTAATAATTTCCGAAACATTTGCTGACGCTATTTTTATCTTTTTAAATCTCTCATAAGCTCCAATATCATATTGTTCCTGTTTAAAATACCCTGAAACAACTCTTCCGTAAGCTTTAATAGCATAATAAGTGGGAGCACCGGTGCTAGCATCCACTCTTGCAGTAACAACTGGATTTCTTGGTGCTGCAAAATCTATATTTTCTGTTAAAACAAAATTTATTCCTGTTGAAGAAGTAAATCGAGTACCTTTTTTCAAGATAGGAATATAATCTGTATCCGGTCCAATACCAGTGGAGGATGCCGGCACAAGAATAAAAAGAGCAACTACTCCATATGTCGATGGTCTGCCGGTATGTTTGTACCCCATTATTTTACCATGACGTAATACATTATTATACTGGTAAGCAGTATCTAAAAAAGCTTCATTGACGTTATAATCTAAATAAAATGAAAGCTGATCACCAACATACGCCACAGCATCTAACATCATAGAGCCAAACGATGCTTCGCTAAAATCCTGAAAAGTATCTGGATAAAACCGTTCTGCAATTCCCATTAAATCATTTCGAATGCTTTGATATTCTCTATGAGTATAATCAATCGGTACAATCTTTTTTTGTTCATCTGACATAAAAAACCCTCATTTTTAAATAGTAATTTCTAAGAAATCTCTATCACCAATATTCGGAATAGAATAAATTATAGAAAACGCTAAACGATTATTATCTGCATCAGCAATACCGAAAGCAATATTCATTATTGATATAACTGGTAAATAGATATTAACTTGTTCTCTTATTTTACTATCTATTTGTGATTCGATTCCAGAACCATAATTTTCAAATAAAAACTGTTTCAAACCTACTCCGAAATCTGGATCCATCACACGTTCACCAGGATCAGTCAATAAAAGCATCTTTAAATTTTGTCTAATCAACTTCTTAATACTCTTTATCATTACAAACCCGTCGCCATCATCCAATTCTAACGGAAGTGCTACACTATAAGAAGCCATTTTTATTTACCTCACTATAAATAGGATCAATCTTCTTTTTCACATAACTGTCCATTAGAATCAAAAGGATTAGATGCTTGCATCCGTTTTTGCCAACGAGGAAGCAAGTGCTGGCCGGGTGGAAGCTTGAATGACTCACGTAGGCTATTTAAAATAATCTTACCTGGCTTATCGGCGGCAGCATCGCCAAGATCAAAATCTCTAGAATTATAATGCGTTTTAAATAACTTTTTCAAGCGACTCTTTGTTCTTCTTAATAATACTTGATCCCACTCATCGTAAGTGGTAATAAACGGCGCTGGCCATTTGGTGCGATCATCAATATTAGCCCAACCTTCTGCGCTAACCGTTGGTTCACTAAATGTACTGACGCCATCGTCGCCTTCGGCGGCTGCATATTCAATATACATCCCTGGTTTTGTGCCGGCACCTATTGTAGTGCCAGAGGCGGCGCCAAACGCATTGCCGGCGGCAACAGTAACCTCTCCAATGGATGGCAAAAATGCTTCAGTATTATATATTGCCAACATTGATAGAATCTTCTTCATTGGAAGGGCATATTGTGCTACTAGTTTATATGTATCATCATTTTTAAGCATATTAACCAAACATAACAACAATTTACTATCCCCATCAAATGGAGGTATTTTGCCAACCAACGTATCTAGCGCATCAACTTCTACCGTTGTCACAGGATATGCAATGCCGCTCATTACAACTGAAAACTCTAAACCATATCTTACTCCTAATTTTCCAGTTAATCCAACAACTCTTCCGCCAGCATCAACAACATGTTCCAAAGTGCCAGGATAAACTTCAGATATCAATAAACTATTATCATTTGCTTTAATAGTCTCTAACGCAGCAGCTGGTGAAGTTTTTGTACCATTGATGCTTATATATTTTTCGATTCGATATGGTTTAGAGGTTCCGGTACTTTCACCATAGATAGCCACATCGCCAATCGGAACTGTTACCTGATCTGCCAAGGGACGCAAAACATCATGATCTTCTTCTACATGAAATTCTCCTGCCATATACACAGTATCACCATCGTCATCAGTTGCAACATGATAATAGCCAGTATACATTTCGCCTGTTTCTGTATTCGAAAATTCAGTACCATTAGTGTATAATTCTTCCCCTTCAGTTGGAAGATCTACAACCTCTTCTTTGACATCCTCGGCAATATCCAATGTGCTATCGTTAGTAAATGCTGCAGACATAAGATAATAATCTAAATCAAATACATCTGGTTTCATATCCACAATCTTTAAGTTATCAACGAACTTTTCACCCATATAATTCAATTGTTCAATAACCAATTCCTTAAGAACTAACTTAGCATATTCTTCAGTTACTTGAATAAACTCCAGATTCTTATTAGAACGATAATTTTTCAATGTTTTAAATTTACTTACTTCATCTAAATCTTTCGCTTCTTTTAAATCCTCTCGATAATAATAATCAAAATCTTTTACTTTTTTGCTTAAATATTCTAACGCATCATATGTGCTTTGCGGTGGAGTGAATCCCTCTGAATCCATTCTTCTTACATATGTCTGAACAGACTGCTCCAAAAAAGCATACCAAAATTCACTATCCTTAAAGGGATTAAAGAATTCCCAGCCGGCTTTTTGGGCGCTCTTAAAATGTCTTTCCATATCTTCAACAATATATTGTGCAAAAAGCGAACTATAAGTCTCTGTAAATTTAGGATAAAACTTTGTAAACGTTGCTATAGCTTTAATAAAATGTACACTTACGAATGCTCTAATGCCGGCAGTTATAAGCCCCTCAATTGCCGCCACCGATGGGCGTTCTAAAATCCTCTCATATGGCAACTCTTTAATACAATCTGGATCGGATTTTAACCTTTCGTCTTCTGGTAATTGAGGATAAACCTCATCTATTTTGCCTTGAATATCTCCAAAATCAATCAAATCTGTTCTCTGTGGCTTACAAGGACTTATTTCAGGAAACATTACATCCACGAAACCTACCCAAGCTGAACTAGTTATTGGAGTAATATATACTGGTGGATTCATATACGTTCCGCCAAATTGTGCAGGATCTAAATAGAAAACCCTATTAGGTGGGCCATCGTTATTCTCTTCATTATATTGCATCCGACTAATGCCCAGTATCATATCATCGTTTAAAATCTTTCTTTCCTCACCATCCTCATCTAGAACTGTTGCTTCATAATACGAAGCGCCGGCGCCGGTGGATGTCTGATCATTATCAACAACATACTCAACATCCTCTTTTGTCAAGCTATCAAAAGAAGCACCATAAGTGAACGCTGGAGTATTGCCGGAAATTTCTAAAGCAAATGTTTGCGCAATAGTAGTCATAGCAGTATCGTGAAAAGTTTTAACACTATCATTAGCCACACTAGCTCCGTTTTTATTCAATATCTCTTTCAAAAGTATGACCTGTGGTATATAATTGGAGGCTGCTGTTTCAAATGTTGACATAAATTCTGGATAATCTGATAAATCAATGCCATCAAGTGTGTCATCAACTGATAAAAATTCATATGCTCTTTCATGAAACGGCTCTGCATCGTCAAGACTCGACACCGCTTCCTTCATCGCTGCAAGTTTCGGCACAACAGATAATAATGCAAACTTTACCCAATCTATTTTATCAGCTACATTATATTCATTAACTATCTTAACTCTAGCATTATCACCGGGACGATTAAGAACAGTACCGCCGGATTCATATAAATCAGACATATACATTCCCATCGTAAATCCAAAAGAATATGTAGCTGCATTGTCGCGGTCGAGTTTTCCAGCGCTCAAATCTTGAAATGTCAAAGTCATATCTGGTTCTGCTTTTCTTGCTTTTTCAATAAAATATACACTCTCTTCGGCATAAGAAGCTGATATATCATAGTTGTAGCCAAAATCCGGTAATGCTAATAAATCTATATTTTTGCCAAATCGATCAATGCCCAATTGTTCAAAACTTGCACTAGTGTTGTAATCGTCTTGAGCTACATTTGTCGTTGAAAAAGACAAGGCAGCTTCGTCCCCGATACTATAATTGGATGAACCCAACGCCATTTCGCCAAAATGATCTTGCAAAAGCTCTGCTACTTTATATGGATATGCGCCTCTTTGTTTTGCAATCGGTGCAAAGTCGTCAAGTTCAGCATCGGCTTCGGCGGTCGGATCAACATAAAAATTTACCCATTTTTCGAAAAGATTAGTTTTTCGCTGGTGGGCTGTGAATGGCATTCCCATTGTATCAGAAAGAATCATATTTATAAGCCCCCAATTCTTCATACCAGGACCATTGCCCAGCATATCATAAGAAAAAGCGACCTTCAATTGTTCCATATCACCACCAAGCACAGCAGACACAACTGCTTTTTGCTCTTCAGATTCAAATGGAATTACCCCATTATCACAACCAGGATCAGACACCAATGGAGGCATATTATCATCAATATAATTCGGTATACCTTTCATAAGAATTGCTCCCAAATCATCTAAATCATCAAGCATTGAAGGTTGCAGCCGCATTGCTTCACATTGTTCCTTAGTTGCTCTGCCTTCTAATAAATTACATCTATGCTCATTAAACTGATCTATTTGCTCTGGTGTTGCGCAAAGTGATGGATTTGCCGGCAACACTTCATCCTCTGGTATGTTATTTAAGGCGTCTTTCATTTGTTTTGTAAAATCTGCCGGCATCAAATTACCGCAATTTTTAAAGAAATTACCTATTTTTTCTTTATTTGGAAAAGCTGCTTGCATATCTGGATATTCATATTCGATAATTGTACTAAAAATATTTAAAAATTCATTAGATGGCTCACCTGAAAAAGCTTGCAGCATTTCTGTTTGGGTTGATGCCGATGATACATCTTCTGCCATTGCTAATACTTGTTCCTGATCAGCCAACGCAGAACCGCCGCTACCTAAAGAATTAAACATGTCCATTATTGTATCATTAACTTGCTCTTCATCGGCTTCCGGGCCGCAGATAGATTCACGAACAACATCTGCAAAGGTTGATCTTCCGGTTGCTATGGAAGGTAAGGCGGCAGCAATATCACCAACAGTCTCTAGTGCTTTACAGATAGCATTTCCTATTAATTCACATATTTTCACTAATAATTTCATTATAATTTTAATAATTAATTTCTGCAGTGCTATTCTTAAAGCCATCCAAATAAACTTCATAATATCTTTAAATTCTGGAATCCAACCAAATGGATTCTCTAATCTTGGAAATGTAATATCGGTGATATTATTGCACCAAGGAATTTCGAGATCTTTAATAAAATCCATAAAACTCGGATTAAATATTGGCGGGCGTGGGCAATCTAATAATGCAATAATTTTTGCTACAACAGGGGCGCCTGGGAACTTATTAAATTCATCGAGTAATTCTAAAAGATTATCTTGATATAATTCTAGAAGCGCTAGCATATATGCTTCCATTACAATATTTGGACTAAGTTGGTTTTGATTAGCCTCAGAGCCAACATTAAACTGTTCTGTTAAAGTGGCGTTGCCGGTTTCTGAAGTTTGTTGCAACTCCGAAGCCGTCATGCCGCTTTCGGTTCCTTCCTTTTTATTTTCTCTTTCTTGTTCTACTAACTCTTCTGACTCCCAAGGATTCGACCACTCTAATTTGCCTTCGATAGTATCAGAAATCTGTTGACCAGAACTTCCTTCTTTAAACACATCACCGCTTTCAATCTTTTTCTGAACTAATGCTCCTAACTCTGCTTGTTTATCTGCCGGTAATCCAACAAACAACTCACCGAATTGTTCTATTCCCATAGCTTTAAAGGCACTTTTTAGCATACTTGCTAGCGCCTCTTCGAGAGACAGGCCACCCATTAAACACCCAATTGCGTCCATCAATAAATCAAACAACCCACAAAGCTTAATTTTATCAAATCCGTGTTTCCAGATATCATTTACTGCATTTCCACCACCACCGCTGGCACCAAATAATATTCTTGCACAAAGCTCTGTAAATACCTGATCATTTTGATCAAGTTCTTTGAACGCTTGTTCTTGTGCCATGGCGTATAGTTCAACAAGATTTCCCTTCACAGAACCAGTATCAATGCCGGCGGCGCGTGGGCCAGCAATTAATCCTGCGCCAACTTTATCATCAAGAACTTCTCCTAAAGATGTTTGACAAATATTGTCATGAAATTTTAAAGAAATAGCATCTCCGATACTAAACACATCACTAAGAATATCCTGCCCTAGTTGCTTACCTTCGTCTCGTAACGCTTCTCCGATACAACTAATAACGGTATTACTAGGATCTATATCAGTAATCGCCGGGTTTGTGGTGTCATATATGGGAGGATATGTATACTCTTTAATAAACTCCAGCCATGGCTTTGGAGTGCGAGCCTGAAAATCATTATCCATATCATGCAAACGAGCAAAATACGCCATAGCTGTTGGATCTTTCCAAGCAGACTGAGCCAGGAGAGGTTTTAGTTTTTCTCGAAAAGTTATTGGTTTCTCACCGCAGCCTTCTGTCCAGATCTTTAAACGTTTTAATTTAAACTTTTTATTAAATTTAAATTCTGCTTTTACCACTCTATCATTGCGAGATCCTTTAAGACCACCAACCCCAGGAAGATTATAATTTTTCTGAACCATAAAACCATCTAATTGTGTTAAAGCTTTACCTAATAGTGATGTTGGAAAAAACCCAGCATCACCATATAAACTTAAATCGAAAAGACTATTATTACTAGTAAAATATAAATTTCCTTCTTCCATGGCACGATATACATTAAGATATCGGTTATAATGATTAAGCCCTTTTCTTATTCGAATCAAAAGCGGCTTAAGTTCATTTGTACTATATGTGACAGTCGTATCGCCGGATTCATCATCTTCATCGCTCTCATCATCTTCAGCTATTGCGTCTTCTAAAGCATTTAAATCATCATAAGGTACTGAATACAATAACTTTAATCTCGACATAGGACGAGGATCAAGATAATACTCTGTATAATCAATTACTTCTTTAATGGCTTCTATTGATACATCGGAGTCATCTTTATCATATACCTCTAAAAGTGATTTAATGGCATCTTCTACAAACTCATCAAACCGCTCTATTATTGCCTCACTAGCTGCATCCTCTGTCAGATTACCTTCTCCATACTCTGCCAGGTCATCTTTCCCAATAGTTGTTGTATATTTTGTACCAACTGTTATCTGATATTCACATATTTTTTCATTGAGAAATGGTTCAGTGATTGTTTTTTGGCGCCAATTGTCAACAAGAGCATTCGGATTTGGCGAACAATCTAAACACGCAGAAACTTCTTCAACACTAACGAAATCATCGCAAACATCTACCATTCCATCATTATTTTTATCTTGATATTTTATAAATTTCGATTCTGCCATTATACTTCCTAGTTTGAGAAAACGTTCCTACTTTCAATAAAACGATAACCAGTTCTCTGTAAATGGTTTGCTTCCCAAATTGTTTTATTACTGCGCGTATGATAAAGAGGATTAAGTGAGTAAATTATTTGCGCGGTTGTTGCTGTGCCACAAGCACCAGCAACTATAGGAGCAGCAGGCAACGGAGATAGTGCGGGGCCAATGGCTGCGTTAAACACCATTTGATAGCACATAAAGTTAAATAATGCACTCCATATTTCATCAATAATCTTACCTAAATCACTAAATGCCTCTACTGTGTTTTCCCCTCTCGCAACTCCTTGTAAATTATTATATGTCTCTGGTGTATTGAATAAACCACCAAATACTGTTCTTGTGTCTGAATTATTGCCGGCAATAAGTTCAATTGGAGGGGCTGGTTGGCTTATTTTGCCGCCAAGAGAATTTGGCTCACCTTTTAAACCAAAACCCTTCCAACCTTTTGCTCTTCCTGTAACTAGTTTTATTCCTTCTCTTCCAATAATTCTAACGCCATCTGCTTTGATACCTATACCTGATCTCTGTTTCATAGTGCCATAGGCGCCCTCGGCTATGTCAAAATTATTATCAATATTTGTTAACTGGCTAATATAAATTCTTGCAGCATCGGCAGCAAAATCATTTCCAACGTATGTTCCGTCTTTTGGCCCTTTTCCGTTTCGTATACTAGACATTCTGCCAACAACAATATCAATACTTGCGGCGCGGTTTGAACCTAATTTTCCCCAGCCGCTTTTCCAAGTGCCAGGTCTGTCGGTTCCGAAAACTATCTGTGCCTGATCGGTGTCAGAAGGATATACTTTTTCATTACCTGCCGCTTTAAAAAAAACATCTGGCTTTGGAGAGAAAGTATGAAATATACCACTTTTTTTAGGAACTTTATCAGGTTTATAAAATGGATCCTCTAATAGCTTTTTAGGGCTATATGCATTGTTTCGCCTCTTTTTTCTTCGCTTTTTCTTACTCTCACTTTCAGAGCCTTTTTCTTCTCCACAATCAGATGGATTATTTGCAAGGATATCCTCATCAGTGCCTTTTTCGATATCGCACATTGCTTTTTCTAGTTCTGGATTACTCCATAATGGTATTTTTTTTGGCATTTTAATCCTTTACTTATTATACTTCATCACTTACAAGTACATTAGTTACGGTGGCTTTGGCTGCAACAGCGGGGGAAGTGACGCCGATAACTTCAAGATTATCCGGCCTGTCTTTCATTAAATCGTATAATTCCTTACTTTTTTCTCCATTTTTTGATGGATACATTTCTCTACTTAAAGCGATTCCTAAGTCTTTATAAAACTTTATACATGCTTTCTTTCGTTCGTCTCGCAACGATCTCATATCTGCTGCATAAAAATGTATAGGATCCCAGCTGCCTTGAGTTGTTGAGCCGGAAGGTTGAGTCGTCCATCCTGCAGTCACCCATGCTGCCCAAGTAATTTGATTCTTGTCAGCAATTTGTCTTAATGTCATTTCTGGTTTTTCATAATCTGTATAATATTTAATTTCCTTTATAGGGTTTTTAGGGTCATCCCCGGCGTCTCCTGTCGGTGTTGGGGTTGGTTCTCCTGTCCATAAAGTTTGCCAGCAAGCAATATTCTGATCACCAAAGTAAGGCTTCTTCAAACAATGATTTTTCATTCCGGGGCCTTTGATATTCATATCCATTGCAAATCCATATTGATGATCTGAGTGGCACGGCAGCGCGCCGTCTGCTGACAATGACAAATAGAGTTGATGCTTAGGGCTGCGTCGAACACTATTTATAATATATGCATAGCCATTTTCTCTCAAATCTTTGAGAAACTGGTCAAACCTCTCTCTCACTTCATCAGCCATAAAATCGGTAGTGTTTTGCTTCAATCTGTTATAGCGAATCTTATATTTATTAGATTTCGACGATAAATACTTAATCTCACCTGTTGCGTGTTCCACGCTCCATGTAGCTTCAATTAATGGAGTATCTAACGTTGACGGTGGGGGCGTTTCAGTAACATTATCAAATTCTCCACTCAACGGTTGCTGACAGCTTATATCTGTTTCATCAATATTATTAATAACTAATGCATCATCAATTATACCTATATATTCACCAGATACCAAATTATATCCAAATTCATTCATTGGCGATAACTCAACAATCACCATATTGCCAATTTTGACTTGACCGGGCTTCGAGGCTGCGGTTGAATAAAACTCTGTATGTAGTCTTATTATTTTGCGTTCTTTTGGCGAGGGATCATCAGCGTTACATGGCATAGGGTATATTGCATGCGGAGATGGATTATCAACTATTCTTGCTCTAAATTTAAAAAGTTTTGTGGTGGCATTACTATCATTACCATCTGCATCATCCGAATATGCATAATAACCAACAGGCACTTGCTCTGGATCTGTCAAAACTATTGCATTAAATCTTGTCTTTCCTTTGAAAGCATCAACCGCCACACTCTCTCTTATAGAGTTGATATATAAATCAGCAGCAGCTTTTGGATCTGTGACAGCTTCCGGATCAAATGCAATTTTATTTTTACCACAACAAGCCACTCTATTGCTTCTCCTGTATCATATCAAAGAGACTATTTTTATCTTCATCTGAGAACTCAATAGTTTGTGTGTGAGTTTTTTGTCTCAAACTAATAATCTTTACTAGCTGTTCATTGGAACGCTGCATTGTTTCAATATGCTTTGCCGCCACAGGACTAAGATATTTGTTCTGCTCTGCATCAGACGCTATCTGATTTGCAATTTCATTTAGAAATTCTCTTGCTACTTTTCTATCGTTGCGAATATTATCGAGTGCTTCGTCAATAAGAACTTCTAAATCTTGCTTACTCATGTACCGTGATTCTCCCAATCACTTCGAAAAGTGCCGTATTTCTTTCTAAACTTCTTTAGTGAATTAACTATCTG
>Ga0209128_1000315_pt1 | contig 36521 bp, 40 predicted proteins | sample ETNvirnome_6_100_FD_184072 | JGI IMG/M metagenome (GOLD analysis project Ga0209128, IMG submission 184072) | Marine viral communities from the Pacific Ocean - ETNP_6_100 (SPAdes) (version 2) | ecosystem: Environmental > Aquatic > Marine > Oceanic | place: Pacific Ocean | collected 2013-06-19
GGCGCATGGTCAAATCGTCTAGCGATTGCCGTTGTCGTGACTGGCGATGTGCGTCCGGATCATCAGCGTCAGTTCCTGCAACTGTTTGTCCATCGAACCCAGGCGGTTCTCCAGCCTGTTCTCCCATCGCTCGGGGGGAAACTCCGATGGAATAGTTGCCTGCATCTGCGTGATCTGCTGTTGCAGTGACGCGATTTCCTGCCAGACTCTCAGCCCGTCCGGGTTGGCGCGGAACAGGGTCTGCTCGATCACGGCGATGGCAGTGTGGTTGTCCTGGGTCTGCGTGCGGTTGTCGAGCGCGTAGTTGGCGTTCCATGCAGTGATGCCGCCGTTGATCGCCAACAGCGCGGCAAGTACCACCTGGAAGATCCCGATAATCCCACGGTTGCCAGCGGAACCACCGGATGGTTCGGGGAAGATCGTAGTCACGTTGTGTACTCCGTTACGGCACCGGCACGAATGCTTTCAGCACCGCGGCGGCAATGTCACTGGTAATCTCGCCGGCAGTGATCATGCGCTGGATCTCTACCTTGGCCTGCTGCTCGGTCATGCCCTGGATCGCGGTCATGGCGGATGCGAACTGGTCAGCCCAGACCTTGGCCGGATCGGACATGTTGAACGTCATGTTCGTCACTTCCAGGGCCGGTGATCCCGCGGCAGGTTCAGGCGTGTACTTGAGCGAACCGATGGATCCGTCCTTGGGCGACCAGATGAATGCCTGCACATCGTTGGGGAACAGCAGGGTGACGTAGCCACCCTGGCCTGACGTCGTCACCCACGCACCTTCAGCATCCTGCTTGAGGTTGGTCGGTGCCGCACCCTGGAATGAGGCGGTCATCTTGCCCTCGTTGTCCATGTACGCATTGGATCCCGGCGTGGTGAAGGTTTCAGCCTCATCCGCATTGGCGATGGTCTTGGTCAAGGCACCACACCCGGTCAGGGTGAGAACCAACAGTAGTGCTGCGAAGCGGAACATGTTCATCCTTTCAAGATTCGGGCGAGAGTGTATGCCGTACCCACGAGGGCAAGGCTTGCGATGCAGACCACCTGAACCAACTCGGTGGTCGCCTGGTTCGCCAGGTCGTACAACCCGTAGCACACCAGGATGGTCACGGGCAGGTCGCCTTTGCTGACGATGCCGTTGATCAGGTCGGTCTTGGTCGTGGGTTTCTGAACAGGCATGGCTACTCCTGGAGATCTGGATCGGTGAAGATCGCCGGTTGATACGCATCCAGATTATCAGGATCTGAGATCCCGTCCAGATCATTTCGGATATCCCGTGGCAGGGACCGCAACTGCTTGCGCTTCTGACGCAGCGGAGCGGTGTCGTCGCCGACATCCTGGGCCTTGCGGATCTTGTTGTCGAGCGTGGTGAACTTGTGTTCCCGCTCGGCCCGGATCCTCTTCATCTTGACCGCACGGGCGACGGGCATGTTCACCTCCACGCCGGTATCGTTGCACACCCACGCATCGCGGAACCGCCGCGTGGGCAGATCGTCCCCCTCAATGATCTTGTGCGGCACACCCGCCGGAACCGCACCGGCGGCGATGCGCGCAAGGAAGTCCGCTTCGGACTCGCCGGGGTACTGCGCCTTCGGGGCCGGGATTACTACCTGTACCGTGCCGCCCAGTTCGTATGTGATGACCTTGCTCATTACTGATCTCCGAAGAACGCGATGTTGACCTCGGTCGAGTCGAACAGCCCGCCGTGGTAGGTGTGGAACTGCATGGATCCGACCGCTTTCGTATCGCTCAGGTACGGGGAGACATACGCCAGGTCGCCGCCGTCGTTGCCCTCGCGCGCCATGCCCACTGCGGAGTACAAGGCGTTAGCGAAGTCGGTGGTGAAGACCACCGTGAAGTTGCCGGTGCCGGTGTCGGTCACCGAATCGACATTGTACGAGTCGGCAATCGCCGGCGTGGACTGGTTGTAACTGACCCATGCCTTGGCGATACCCTGGTGCGCCACCATCGTGGACACCGCAGGCACCCGACCGGTATCGGTGCCGGTCAGCACTTCCGCCGCGGTCGCCAGTTCGACCAGACCGGCGAGTGCCGCGGTCGCGCTGGTGGTGCCGACCAGCGGCACCTCGCCGCTTGCCGTGCCGGTTGCTTTCAACGCCGCCGCGCCCAGGCCCAGCCCGGTGCGGGCATTGGCCGGCGTGACCAGCGTCATGTTGCCGCCGTCAGCCATGATGAAGTTGTTCGCGGTCTGGGCCATCGCGGCGATGTCCACGATGTTCGCGCCGATAGCATTGGTCAGTGTGTCCACCGTCCAGGTGCCACCGCTCGAATACAGGATGTCGCCATCGGCACCCGCAGTCGGCAGGTTCCCGCCGGAGATCTCCGCGGCCTGCAACTGGGACAGGATGACGAAGTCACCCACCGCAGTAGCCGCGGCACCGTTGGTGATCCGCTGGGCATCGGCACCCCACACCCCGTCCACCGTAGTGGACCCGCCCAGAAAGTCCCTCGCCCCTGCGCTGTAGTCACCGCCCCCGACGCGGTTGAGCGTCTGCTGGGTAATGATCGTCAGTTTGTCCAACGCATCTTCGAGTGTCGCAGCCGGCAGGGCTGCGTTCTCCACGAAGTCCGTCGCCTGGGTGGGATCCATCCAGCGGGTGATCCGCAATGTCTCGCCCGTCGCCGGTGCGGTAATCATGGTCACCGTGCCACCGCTGGCATCGCCGGCCCCGCTGACCGTGTAGTGCGTGGTCAGTGTCTTCCTGCTGATCGCACCGGTCGCATCGGTGATCACCTCAATGACCAGATCCGCATCGGCAAGGAACAGGTACGGGAACGAGAACGCCACCAGGACGTCGTTGCCAACGTACTCGATCGAGTTATCAGTTGTGCTGACTGTCATTGCCTATCTCCGATACCGTCTGTGTAGTTTACTACGTCCACGCCTGCTTCGGCCACGGGAACCTGAACCTGAACCTTTGTCCTCGTCCCGGATGTTCTTGTACACCCGGTGACTGAGGCGGATCGGGGATACCACCGGCTTGCCCAACCAACCGGAAGCTGCTGCGGTTGCCGTTACGAAGTCGTCAAAGAACTCCGTCCAGTTCGGATCCTCGTCCGTTGCCAGCTTCTTAATTTCCATGCCCATGCCCGCCATGCCACCCAGAATATCCGTCACCATCGACTCCATAGGACTGATCGATGGGGAGTAGGACTTGCCGCCGACCACCATGCGGTTGATCGCGTACGCGATCGTGCTGCCGAACACCCAGTTGCCGGCGGTCACGTCGATCATGTTCTTCGCCCACTTCTTGTACTCTTCCTCGTCATCATCAGGCAGTTCCCCGCCCGCGAGCAGGGCCGGCATTGCCAAGGCTAGCCACCACAACCGCTTGGTCACCGCGATGCCCATGCCCTGAGCGATGGCGACCATGAAGATGTTACGCAGTCGCACCCCCGCACTGCTCGGATCGTTCGCCATGCGAATCGCTTCGCGGTACATGATGTCCACGTTCTTGGCGCGTTGCGCACGGAACATCGCGAACGCTTTTGCCGTAGCACTCCGGCGGGACTCGATGCCCGACGCGGATTCGTGCAGAGGATCGAACGTCGGCTGGGTCCGCTTGACCACCGTCTCCGCACGTTCGCTGATCGCCATCTGGATCTCTTCCTCGGTCATGTCTTCCTTGCCGTCGCGCTTGCGTTGCTCGTTCATCTGATCCACTTCCGAACGGACCTGGCGTTCACTCGCCGCCCAGATCGTGCGGATTGCCAGATTGTCCATGTACCGGATCATTATGAACGCACGCTCATCCTGCGGCTTGAACCCGCCCAGCTTCGTCTGGCCCGGTGTCATCCCCTCACCGATCAGTCCCATCGCGGATCCCTCAGTGCGGAACCACAGGTAATCGTTGCTGGTGATCTTGGCGTCGATCGAATCATCGAACATCGAACCCGACATGATCGCACCCATGACGTGCATCGGATCCAGTTCCGTCATCGCCGCCAGCATCGACCAGGGCTGGTAGCTGGCGACCATCGGGTTGTTACCCAGCAGACCCTTGACCAAGTCCTGCAACTTAGGTCGCATGCCTCGCTCTGCCACCAACTGCGAAGCAGGCCGGCCCACCACCGATGCGGTCATTTCGTCGTAGATCGTTTCGAACCGGTTGAGTAGTCTGCTTCCCCGGCTGTTCGCCACCGTGGTCCTGAACTCTGCACTGTCCAAGATCTTGCGAGCGTTGCGTAACGCCGGCCCCAACTGAGTCACCATCGACACCTGCCATGCATGGTCGCTGAACTCGGCAAACGCATCCCGGATCGAGATGGGCAACTTCTGATCGACGGAGTTCTTTCGTTCCTGGAGGATGTTGGACGACTCCAGTACCCGCTTGTCCAATGTGCGGGAGTTACCCAGGTTGAACTCGTCGCGTGCAACACCGGTTCGGTGGCGGGGAGTGTAGTCCTCGATCGTGAAGTCATAGTTGTGTACCAGCATCGAGTAGATGCGGGCGATCTTCTTGAGCGGACCGTTGATGTACTTGTGCATCTCCCTGGCAATGGCGATCTCATTCTCGTTCGAGGACAACATGATCGCCTTCTCGTCCTCGGCAGTGATCGTCCAGGACTCGGTCTGATCGTTGTGCGACTTGATCTGGATCGGCACACCCTTGTGGATGATCAGATCCCGGCTGCGAGGATCCATCAGCGTGAGGATGATGTGGATCCGTTCCGCCGCGGTGATCTTCATCGTTCGCCTGGTCGTCTCGGTGCCGGTCACCACCTGCTTGCCGTCCTTCTCCGTGGTGACCTGCCTAGCACCAGCTTCCAGTTCGATCTCGTGCGGCACCGCGGTGGTGTTCGTGGGCGATGCACCGTCCCGACTGAATGCCGCGGCGAGTCTGTTCTTGACCTGACCAAATGCGAAACCCATCTTCGCCAGTTCCTCGCCACCCAGTTCGTACCCCAATCCCTTGAGGATGGCATTGAGGTGATCGACACTGTGGCGGTAGTGGCCGATGCCGGCCCCGTACGCTGAGTCAACGTCCTTGTACAAAGCCTGCCACGTTATCCCTCGGCCCCCGCTGATTAGCTGAGTGAGCGAGTCCAGCAGCAGTTGCTCTTCGGTGCCGGCGGCGATGGTGAGCATGTTGCTGTCGCGCTCCGGCACCAGGCGACCGAACGAGTCGCGTTCACGCTTCTGCATCTTCAGCGGATTGTCAGGCGAGTTGATCTCATTCATGACCGCCCGCAGCACACCTGCCGCTTCACGGTCCTCGTTGCGGATCTGGATCTTATTCCAGTGCTGGCTGTTGTTGAACTGCCGGGCGAGGAACTGCGTGTGTTCCTCTGCCTCTTCCTGGGTCATGTCGGGAATGGCGACCTGCACCAAACGCTTAAGTTGGTCCCGGTCGTAGTGACTCAGGTCCACGTCGGGGTTGTTCTCGATCGCCTCGATGCGGGATTCGAGTGTTGCCCGCTTGCGATGCATCCGACGTGCGGCTTTCAGATCCTTCTGCAACTTGGCCTTGACCTCGGGGTCTGATTCCTGGGCGATCTGCTCACGCAACTTCTCGATACGTTCGGCCCGATCGGCAAGCCGACTGGGTTGAATCGCGTCGAGTACCGCACGGATAGGAACCATGTACTTGGGCAGGATCGCCCGCCGGCGGTTCTTGGATCTGCCCACCTTCTCGATCAGTTTGATGATCGTCTTCAGTTCCCGGTGGGCCTCTTTTAATTCCAGCTTTTGGATCTCTCGCTGCACCCGCGCCATCACCTTCGCCATGGTCTGGGGGGTCACGTCCGTCAACGCCGACATGAACTTAGCCTGTATCTCACCGTTGTCGGGGAACACGCTCTTGAGGATCCGTTGCAGTTCCTTGCGAGTCGCCTTCAGCACCTTCGCCTTCTCACGCTCCAGCAGATGCGCACGGGCAATGCCTTCCTTGCGACTTTCCCGTGCAGTCTGCCGTGCGGAATCCAGTCGCGCCTTGGCGATCGCCTTCGCCTTGCCCTTCGCCTTCTTGTGCTTCTCTTCCAGCTTGGCGATCTTCTCCGCGTGCCGGTCTTCCATCTTGGTGACACGCTCTTTGAACTTCTCGGACATCCGCTCCATCAGCAGAGTGATGCGGTGGCGTTGCTTCTCCAGTTGGTTCTTGCGTTCGGTTGCCCGCCCGATCTTGATCCCCGCTGCCTTCGCGCCACGCTCACGCTCCATCCGCAGCTTCATCGCCTCGACCTTGGAGATGGTTTCCACCTCGCGACCGCTGATGCCCAGCCGGTCGAGCGTGTCGTCCACCGCTTCATCGATCCTCGGATCTCGCTGGCGGTCCGCTCGCATGTTGGCGAGATCGGTGCGGTGCGGGCCGGCGGCGACCTCTTCCGGTTCCGCGGCGGGTTCCGGTTCAACGTCCGGTTCAGTTGCTTCAGTCACATCGCCGGCGGGAGCGGGTTGTGCAACCGGTTGCAACTGTTCCGGATTGAACACGATGTAAACAGTGGTGTACGGATGGTAGGTGTCAGCGTCCGGTTCTTTGTCGGTCATGTCCATCACGTTCGTGATGATGACGCCGTCGTGACTGGTGCCGTGCTTGCCTGGTTCATTGATGCCGGCAAGCCGTTCCTTTTCCGCTTCCTTTGCCAGCACTTCCAAGCGTTGCTGCTGTTCGGGAGTCAGATCCTCGTATACATCGCCGGTTTCAAAAGCCTCGCGGCGGTACTGTTGCAATGCCCGCATCGCCGGCCCGCTGTAGACATCCAGCATGTCCTGAATATCCGCCAGCACCTCATCCCATGCCCGTCCGTTACCATCGATCTCCAGCGGGTTCTCCATGGAGATATTGAACGGTTTGACGTTCTCGCCATAGGTGCTGGCGATGGCGGGATCACCCGTGCTGAAGATTGCGGGGATCCCCAGCATCTGTGCTTGGGCATTACCCTGTGCGTGATCGGTATCGAACGTATCGAATTCGGCATTGGTCCCGTGATAGACCGTGATCGGTTTACCCGCCTCGTCAGTCAACAGATCAGTTGCTTCAGTCACATCGCCGGCGGTTTCACCTGCTTCAGTACCGGCGACCTGCTCAGTCTCAATCTCTGCTGCGATGACAATGCTGTGGTGTTCCCCCGATTCATTGCTTGAATTCTGGATCACCGCGTTAATCAGGTCGTATCCCTCAAGCCAACCGCCCCCCATCTCGATTGCTTCCTCGATCCCCGCACGGATCTGATCCAGTTCCGCAACCTCTTCCGGTGACAACCTCATCTCGACCGGCGTGTCGCCCTCACCCATCTTGCCGGGTGCGAGTGCGTCACCGAACCGGTCGTACATCTCCCAGCCGATGGCATCAACCAGTTTGTCTACGTTGTCCTGGTTCCAGAACACGATGTCGTCAAACTCAATGAGGATCCGGCGGGCAATGTCCAGAACGTGCATCAAGCCGATGTCGGCAGTGTCCAGATCGATACCGACCAGATTCCGCAACTCTTCCGGAACCTTCGGGCGGAACTTGTCGTACGCTTCGGAGATCATCGTCTCGCCAGCGGCAGTCAACCCACGGGTACCGCCCCGGACCTTGGACATTTCCGCAGACTCTTCTGTTCCCTCTGGGATTACAGCGGACTCTTCACCTACAAAAACTTCCTCGCCCGTCTCCGGCACGTCAACCGGATCGTTCTCCAGTTGCTCATCGAGGATATCCATCAGTACTTCAGCACGGTAATGCTCTTCCGTGGACATGTCCTCGGACTGCATCGACTCGGTCAGCTTGGTCTTCAATGCTTCGCGCTGGTCCGGTGACAGTTGCCCTACCGCTTCCGCTGCCGATTCCTCGCTGAATCCATCCGCGGCCCGCGCCTCTTGCGTCATCGCCAACTCGGGTTTGGGCATCACGAAATCGGCATCGGTGGAGATCCGCGGCACCAGATCATCGATCTGCTGCTCGGAGTACCCGTACCGGCGCAGGTTCTCTTTCGCCGCACGGATCCGGTTGAACCGCTTCGCTCGGTTCGCGACGTTCAGGCGATGCATGCCGCGATCGGCACCCGCCATGGGGGCGACGATGCCCAAACCACCAATGCCTTCGAGGATCGACGCTTCACCGACCTCGCCCATGTCGATCTCTCTGCCGGCGATGATGTCGGACAGGACCACGGAGGATCCGCCCTGGAGCATCTCTTCCATTATCTCGCGACTGACCTGGCGGGTGAACTTCTCGCCGCGGAGGAACCGCTTGAACATCCCGCCGAACTGGAGTGATTCCAATCCGCCTTGCAAAGGAAAGTTCAGCAGGAACCGTCGATCCACCTCGTTGATGTGTTCGTTCTCCCGGACCGCCCGCTCGTATTCCTGGATACCGCCGGCGGCACCACCGGTGAGGAACACACTGACAAGTCCTGCGCGGACTGCCGCCGCAGGTGCGAGTCCCGCGGCGGCACTAAGCCCCCTGGTCATTAGCAGCATTGCAAGGTACGTCGCGCCACTGGCAAGCGCACCGGGGATCTTCTCGGACCACCACTCGTTCTGAATCAGTGGATCACCGGGGAACTTCTCGTGAACCCACTGCTCCATTTCCTGACCCATGCGGTAAGTGACGTACTCGGTGATCTTCCGGTCCTCATCTGGGACACCCAGCTTGCCCTCCGCTATAGACTGGAACGCACCCACCGCTTTGGGCAACGAAGCTACCGTGCCAATAGAAGACTGCATGGCGGTATGGAATGCGTGTTTCAGACGATCCGAAGTGTCTGGCGGTTGCCGGAACTGTATCGGGTTCGTCCACTGGGGGCCATGCTTGCCGGCAACCTGCGGCGCAACGGTCCGGTACGCAGCTTGGCCGAACGCCATGTCATCATCGGTGACGATAGTGGACAACGCACGGTCGCGTTGCTCGCGAACCGCTTGCCCGAACTTCATGAAGTCATCGAGTTCCTGGTCGGCCATTATTTCTGCTCATCTGTCTTGGCCATGGGAGAGGGTCCGATACCGTGAAACCACCCGAATTTGCTCTTGGCGAGATAGTCGGCCGTTAACCTCACATACGCCATGTGTTCACGATTGTTGTCATCGAATATTACGTTCCTCCACTTGAACAATTCCAGCACCTCTGCCATCGCCTTGTTGTAGATCCGCGCGTAATGCCCATCCGTCGTTCTGCCCTGGTACCTGTCCCACTCACCGACCGACACTGCCCTGCCGTTGATCTTGAACTTATCGTGCCACATGTACTTGCTTAACGTGCTGAGTTCCGCCGGCGAGCGGACGCTCATGATCTGCTTCTTGATCCCCGTGTAGATCAACGCATCCGTCTTGAGCGACTGGACCTCAATGATCTTGTGCGGCACACCAGCCGGAACCGCACCGGCGGCGATGCGCGCAAGGAAGTCGTCCTCGGACTCGCTGGGTAGCTGCGCCTTCGGGGGCGGGATTACTACCTGTGCCGTGCCGTCCAGTTCGTATGTGATGACCTTGCTCATTACTGATTTCTGAAGAACGGCCTTGGCATCCGAATCACGAATGCCCTGCGGCATTAACATCCCTTCGCCGGTATCGGGATCGAACTCGAACACGTCCACGATGTTTCCGGATCCATCGCTGATCGGAGTGTAGATCTTGTCGTTGTACCGAATCGCCATGTCCGGTTTGAATGCCCGGTCCACCAACGGACCCGAATAGTCGTACCCACCGGTACCGAACATCAGTGCGTTCGCCCACATCACCGGATCGCCGGATTCCAGCCACGCACCCTGCGGGCCGGCACTCGGATTCCAGGTAGCAAGCGTCTTCGCCCGGTGTTTCTTCAGTTCCTTGTCCGCGGCAACCAGGTACAGACTGATGACATGCTGCGGATCCGAATGGCGATTGGATGCCCACAGATCCTTATCCACGCGAACGGTCGCCTCGGTCCGGGTGCGGTCCTGTTCGTTCAGATCGGGGATCTGGAAAAACTGGTTAAGGTAATCCTTCCGTGCTTCCTCTTTCGCCCGTTTAAGCACGAGGGCCGGATCTTTTTCGTTCTCCAGACCCATCATTTGCATGATGCGCCAGAGCATCCGCTTCTCGACAAACACCTGATCCTTGGGCGAGGTAGTAATGTCGTCGATGTTCTCCGCTGTGATAACCTTGCCGGTGTACGAATCCTTCTCGATCTCCCCAAAGACCACCTGTCGTGCCAGGTCCAGATAGCTTTCAGCCTCTTCGTGCTGCATCACGTTGAGAGTGCCGGCCATGTCCTTCGTGGTCATCAGGTTGTGAAAGGCGAGCGTGATGAAGTCCGGGGAGTTCAGCGATGCCGCATACGTTCGGGCAATATGCAAACCCTGCTCGCCGCCGCGGACCTTGACGATCTCTTGCATCACTTCCAGCACCGGACGGTAGTCGCCGGTGGCAAGCCACTCGTTGAGATCCTCCCGCATGGGAGTCGGGAACGGTGAACCGTTGGCCGACAAGAACGCAGCGATCTTGGAGATCGGCACCTTGTCCACATCGCGAAGGATTCCGTACGCCTTGTCCGCAGCCGGTCCTTGCGGCAGCGTCAGACCCGTCCGATTGTCGCGGTACGCCATCAGGAACTCATCGGTTGCGTCTGCCTCTTCTGCCGCCCGATCAATCGTGTTCTGCGATCTCTGCCGCAACTTGTCGATGTGGTTCGCGTACTCGGCCACATCCGGCACCAGTTTGGTGACCTTCTCGAACAGCTTGCGACGTTCGATGTGCTGTTCCAGAGAACCACCACCGGAACGACTGAGGATTTCCAGGCGTTCCTTGAGCAGGTTCCACTGGATCTGTTCCTTGGTCTGCCGTCGTGGTGACCCGCGCCCGCCGGTGAGGTTGCCGGCGTGGTTGTACAGGATCTCAGCGTGAGGATTGATGGATTCACGCAACTGCTCAACTGACTGGCTGGTCGTGCTGGGAATGGCGAGCAGGTCACCGATCTGCTTGTCCGATTCGGAATACAGCATCCCCCAGTCCTTGACGTTCTGGGGATGCACCATCCGCTCGGCATGGGCGACGATTGAATCGACTTCCTTTTCGGGCAGGAACTCGACTTCCGGGTTGACGTAGGTGCCGTCGTCCTTCTTACGCAGGTACGCCAACGTCTCTTCCGGATTGGGATCGTCACGGTTGATCGGTTCCCACGCCTTCTCGCGGACCGACTTGATCGTGTCCTGCTCGTACTTCTCGATGCCCTGCTCGCGGGCAAGCCGCGCCGCTTCCAGTGATTGGATCTTCTGGTGATCGTGCAGGCTGGGATTCTCGTTGATCGACTTGATCAGCGAGGCGAACGCGACGTCACCCATCTGCTCGCCGTGTTCGGCGTACACCTCGCCCATGTCCACGATGCCCTGCTGTTGCAGGGCCAGTGATTCCTGACCCTTCAACGTGATCGCACGGCGTTCCAACTGCATCGAGTACGCCTGCTCGCGCACGCGGAAACGGTTGGTGAACTGTTCCTTGATCCGATCGTCGTCCATCTCCGCGAGTCTGCCCTGGAAGATCTGGTTCTTTCTCTGCTCCCAGTGCTTGAGCATCTCGTTGGGATCTTTCAACTCGTGCGATTCGCGCCATGCTTCGAGCATGTCGTGGTTAGCCGACAGGTCCGCATCGGTGATCGTCTGGTTCTGCCGCGCCTTGAGGATCCGCAGACGCGACTGTTCCTGCGCCGCTTCGATGCGGATCGTGGATTGCTCTTGCGCCGCGGCGAGGTTCAACTCGTTGCGCTTGCCTTCGAAGTTCGCCTGCATGGACCCGGCAAGTAGCTGGCTACTCAGTCCGTGACCGACATCGGCCAACGCAGAACCCACCACGCCGGCAGATGCACCGTGACGCATCGCCGGGTTCGCCAGCGGCACCGAAGCAGTCCTGATAGAAGGTGCTTGACTCATGGTACTGCTCCGCGTGGTGATCCGCCCCTCGTACTCCACTCGACAAAGTTGGTTTGGGCCGCGGTTGTCGCCTTAAGAGTTCCCGTCTGGATCTGGTTCATCTCCGCGATCTGGTTCAACTGCGCCTGCTGCCGGTCGTAGCCGACCTTGGCACCCAGCACAGACGTACCCGCCTGCCCGATGCCCTTGATCAATCCGGCCTGGCCTTGCGCCCGTGCCATGTCCGCATCGCCTTCTTGGTTCAGGGCTTGGATCTCGGCGTTCCAGCGGATGGTGTCTAACTCGTGCTGGTCTTCCAGCATCTGGTCGTATTCCAGATCGATCGGGGTTCCCTCATTGACCTCCACACCGTGTGCCGCCATGGTCGCCCGATTCAAACCGCGCATCCGCCGTTGCGCCCGCTCGCGCCGGTGCGCCTCGACCTCGCCGGCCTGGCGGGCGGCATCGGCATTCGATTCCGCAATGTCCGCAGCCATCTTGCCCTGCTGGTACGCGGCGACACCACCGGCAATCGCGGTTACGGCGGTGACAGCAACTAGTGCAAGCATACTCATTACCTGATCCTCGCGTACATGATGTAGTCGTTGCCGTGCGGGTCATAGCACCGCAGGATCCCCTCGGGAATGAACCCCAGAATGCCGGCCCAGCGGATCCCCTGCCAGAAGTCGTTCTTCACCGTTGTCTCGATCCGGCGGTACATCGGCAGCAACTGGACCGAATCGAGCAGGGACTTGACCTGACGGGTTACGAACAGCATGTCCTTCGGGGTGATATCCTCGCTCAGGAAGGACCAGGTGATCGCCCGACCGGACCACTGGGGGATGATCCCGGCACAGCACAGCACTGTACCGTCCCTGCGTGCCGTGTACGCCGGTCCTGCTGCGAGGGCAGTCTGCCACTGCTCATCCGTGAAGGACCGGCAGACGACGTCCTCGCCCGTCTGCGCGGCTTGTATGCGGATCTCGCTCAGATCCTGCGGAACGAATTGTTCTACCTTACGGACCACCAACATCGACCTCCGTGATGATGGATAATACAGTCATTGGCATGGGTTGGTCCTGGAGGATGGTTACCTGCGGCACTTTTTCGTAAGATCCCGGGAACTTGAGTTCTTTGATCCCAGTGAAAAGCGGGGGTGCCGTGTCCATGGCATCCCCCGCCTGTCGGAACACGAGGACATCCATATCCCCGCCATCTACACCAATGAACCCGCCAAGGGAACGATGCAGATGAACCATGGCACGGTAAACCTTGCGATGCCGACCCCGGGGATCCGCACCCACCGGCTGCGGCACCACCGGCAACGAGGTGATCTTCGCTTCAGAACCCAACCCGACATGCACCACCGACGCGGCGTAATCCAACGTGATACTGCCGCCGCCCACGGTCTTGGGCGGATGCACGGCCCCGTCCGCGAGGATCTGGACCTGCTCGCCGTCGAGGTGATCCAGCCCGGTGATCGTTGTCGCCGCGGCACCGTCATACGTCAGCCCCGAATCCACGAAGTAAGCATCTTTCTGGTCCTGGTCATCGAACTCCAGGACCATGTACTCGATGTATCGTTTGGTTGCGCCTTCGATGGTCCGGGTGACCGTCATCCAGACCTCGTCGGCATCATCCCCGCGGATCGAAGTGATCGACTCGACACTCGGTTCGCTGACATCTGTAGGTGGAGGACTCGGTGATGGCGACGGACTCGGTGACGGTGACGGCGAAGGGGACGGACTGGGCGAAGGGGAGGGACTCGGTGACGGACTCGGTGATGGGCTGGGTGATGGAGAAGGCGATGGGCTGGGTGAAGGTGACGGGCTTGGCGACGGTGAAGGCGACGGTGAAGGCGATGGCGAAGGCGACGGCGATGGGCTGGGGGACGGACTTGGTGACGGTGACGGCGACGGTGAAGGTGACGGGGATGGACTCGGACTCGGTGACGGTGACGGCGAAGGTGAGGGTGAAGGCGAAGGGCTGGGGGACGGTGATGGCGAAGGCGATGGCGACGGAGAGGGACTGGGAGAAGGCGACGGGCTGGGAGAAGGAGAAGGTGATGGAGAGGGCGATGGTGATGGTGACGGCGATGGACTCGGACTCGCCGTAGCCGCACCCATCGCGAGGTACATGCCGCGGTTCCAATTCGGTGCCGAAGCGACCGCAACCCAATCCAGTTCAAAGTAGTCGGCCCCGAACGCATCCCAGTCGGCCCGCGACTCAGCGACCATGGTCCAGTCGGTCCTGGTCATGATCGCGTAGTCGTCGTCCCAAACCTGTTTGTCCCATGTCAACGGTGTCGCGATCTCGCTCGACTGGTTCCAGTTCGCCTGGTTCTCGCCCGATCCGGTCATCGCACCGATACCAACCGTAGCGTGGTCGGAGATCACTTCGTGCGATGCCAGACCCAATGACATGAAGAACACCGCTTCCGGCGCGACCGACAACGAACCGACCTGCTGCACACCCGTGGTCGTGTCCTTGTGCAGAAACGAGGTACCCAGATCCACTTCCAGATCCAGGTACAGGATCGCGAACTGGTACGCGCTCGCCGGCGCAGTAGTGAAGTCCATCGTGCAACCGTCTGCCGTGGGCGTCCACGAATCAGCGATTGCCAGTGCGGTCGTCGGATCCGTCTGGTCGAGCATCTCCACGCACTTGGTGCGCGCGTGAAGCTGGCGATACCTCGAAGCATTGTCCGCCGCGACGTTGTCCTGCTCGGCCCAGCACATCGCGACACCCTTGCTCGCGGACGGTTTCGTACCGAACCCGATCCACATGGAACCGTCGTCGTTGGTCGCGTTCTCCTGCGCCGCGGTGACTTGGTTGCCCAGCATGATCGCCACGGTCGGCGTGAACCCGGCACCCGTGAAGGTCTTGACCCCGGTACTGGTCGGCATCGTATTGGACTCGACCAGTTTGGCATCGTCGGCCCGACCGATCAGTAACTGCACGAACCTCGCCCCTCCGGAAATCGTCGTGCAGTTGAGCGTAATCCCGTCCGCGTCGAACGAAGTAACCTCCAGAGCAAAAACGGTCGAACCGCCATCGAGCATGTTGATCAGTTTCGACGTACTGGCGTGGTGCGTGACGTTCGAGTTGGACTGCCCGGTTTTGGAAAAGAAGTTAGCCGAATAGACCTCGGAACCGCTGACGTCCGTTGCCGCACCGACTGAGATCATGCAGTCGTCGTCCAGCGAACCGTCAGACTGACCGCCGTTCGCCCAGGCGATCACGAACGTGGGCTGGAATCCCAGCCCGGTGATCGCCTTGGATCCGGTGGATGTGAACGTGAGATCTTGGGTCTTCAGTGACATCAGATCGAATCAATCAGGTCGGTTACCTTGGTGATCAGTTCGCCCACGGGTTTGTTCGGCAGGCCGGCGGACACCCGCACTTCCTCGATTTCATCGTGCATCGCGCGGATCAACGCAACCGTCAGCCGATCACCCCGCGCGTGCCGCTTGCGGTCCTCGCGGTCGTGGGCGATGTCGTCGTCAGCCCGTGCCTGCGCGAACCGGGTGATCTGGGCAGCGTTGGCGATGCGAACACGATCGTTCCTGACGATCAACCGGTCGTCGTCCTGCACGTTCGCCATGATCCCGTCGTATTCCGCCTGCTCGACATGAAGCCACGCGAGGCGGGGAGTCGGATCCGGTCGCCCCTGGACGTCGTCCGTCGTGGCCGACATCACCTCGCCGCCGTTTGTTCTGTACAGAAATCCTGCCATGGTTCTACTCCACGATTCTGCCGCCGATGACATGACGATGCCATGCGATGACCTCTTGTTCCCGTTCGTAAGTGCATCCGATCAGTGTGCCGTCCGTCAGCAACGCCCAGTAGACGCTGTTCGGTTCCTGCTGATAGGCCGAATCGATAATCTTGGTCTGCGTAATGTGTTCGGACAGGATCGTCAGATCCGGGGCGACGAACTGGTCCTGGTCGAACGAGTACACGAACTCGCGCACCTTGCGGGCGAAGTGCTGGCAGAACAGCAACGCAATCCCCACTGGCTGCGGTCCGACGTTCGCATCAGATCCGTGGAACGAGTGCCGGCTGGTGCGGAAGTTGGACGGGGTGATCGGATCAAACGCGGAACTCGCGGCCCCGATGAACTCCGCATCTTCCGTGCCGATCATCAACCCGCGCACCCCGCTGACCAGCCAACGCACGGCGTTGACCTCATCGTCGTCAATCGTGTACGTCAGACCGTCGTCGTCCGCCACGGTCCCGTCCGCCGCGGTCGGTTCGAAATTCTCGAAGTCCCCCACCACGGATGCCCACAACGTCTGCGGCTTGTCGGTCGTGCCGGCAAACCAGAGTCGCTGGTGATGGAACTCGCAGACCACAGGCCAACCGGTGGTGTCCGACCACGCACCCAATCGCCACGAAGTCTGCGCGGTGGCTGCGTCAAAATCTTCCTTGACGTCCGCGGTGACGTGCGTGGTGTCGGTGAACGCCGTGATCTTGGCGTAACCCCACTCGCCGCCATGCTCGATCCTCACCAACCGGCCCACGTCCGTGGACTTGAACCCGTCCCCGTCGTTGATGTCGGTCACCGCCGACGCGGTGATCGTGATGCCGGCCCCGGTCGTCGCACTGGGGTTCAACGTCGTCACGCCGGTATTGGTGGGGAGATAAGGACCGTCCTTGTAGTCGTACTCGACCAAGGCCCAACTGGTGTCGCTGGTCCTCTGCAACTCCATCGGTTCGTGGTTCTCGTGGGTGATGAACAGGATGTCCGCGGACTGGGTGTACTTCAACTCCTTGAGTTCATCTTCCTGGTACGGGCTGGAAACCTCGACCGGCGTACCAGGCGGACTCTCAACCCGCCCGTTGCCCCGGTAGAACCGGATGTACTCTTCCCCGAACTCCAGAACGTACGCCTGCACGGTGGAGAACTGGAACGGGATCAGCCTCACGGTCTTGGTCGAGTCCTTGACCTCGGCAACGAACTTGGTGCCGGGCCGGCGAACCGCACCACCATGCTTCATGGTGATGAAGTTCTTCTGCAACGCCACGCCGTTTCCGTACTTGGTCAGATCGGTGCGACCGTACAGGCGCGGGGATACCTCGCCGGCAGTGAAGTTGGTCTGAACGAAGGTTGTTTTCGGCATTAACCACTCGCAATCGGTCTGAAGATCGAATCAGCAAATCCGGTCGGGCCGACGAATCGTGCGTCGAAGAACGTCGTGCCGCCGTAGGTGTGGACCGGACCCTGAAGCGCGTCCACAAACCTCGCCTCATTCAACTTGTCAACGAACAGTTTGTAGTACCGTTCCGCCTGTCCCTCGTCGCCGCGAATCGTCACCGCGATGTCCGCAGCCAAACGCGCCGCGATTGCCTGCTCCAGCAGGGGAGACATCCGGGTGACATCCTCCAACCGGAAGATATAGATCAGGTTGATCGTGTCGAGGTTGGCGAGGATCTTGTCGCCTTCGATCTGGAACTGATCCCGCATGTCCTCGATCCTGACGAACCGCAGGTAATCCGGCGGCAACTGGAACATACCGGTGAAACCCCACGAAGGGGTGTCGGTCAGTTTCGCCAGGGCATCGCGCTTGGTCGCCTCGTTCCAGTTGTGCGCAGCGAGGACCGCATCACGCGAGTTGGAGTACAGCACGTTGATCGCCCGCGCCCGATCCGCATCCTGCTCCAAATCGTTGATCGTCTGCTCGCCCACCTGGATCAGGGCAAGATTCGCCAGTTCGACAGGACTGGATGCCATGGCCGACTCCTAATAAAACCGGCGAGTGCCGGTGAAAGCACTCGCCGGCAGCGGTGTCACCTTTCCGCTTCGCAGTCTTAATCGACGGTGTACTCGATCAGGTACGAGAGGTCGCCGGCGGCAGCGGTTGCCGCGGCTGCGGACAACTTGATGCCGACTTCGAGCAGACCACCGGGATCGGCGGAAAGTGCGCCGTCTTCCCAGAGTGCCTGACCGACCTCGTTGATGTCCTTCGCCTCGTTCTCGATGTACTGCCAGGTGGTATTCGCACTCTGGAAGGTCGTGATCGCGGTCGCGAAGGCATCCTCGTCCTTGATCCCCGTGCCGCCAGCTTCGAAAACGCCGACGTTGGCTGCGAGGGTGGGCGTGGCAGAGGAATCCAGATCGTCGTTCTTGAAACCGATCTTGTGGATTACGGCGTTGCTGGGGAGTTTGGCGAGACGGATTTCGTCGTCGTTGTCCAGATCTCCAGTTTCCAGCGCGATCGCACCGGTGGCGACACGAATGCGCCCACCGCTGACCGCGACGTTGTTGAACACCTGCGGTGATGCTTCGGTGTTCGTGATTTCGTCTGACTTCTTGATACCCATCGTTCGTCTCCGTTGCTGGGTTTCGCTCTAGTTAATCTTGCCGGTACTCGGTCCAGGGGTGATGTGGGGCCGGCCAACGTGACCGGCCCCACCCATGTTGTCAGTTCGGCTTACGGACTCTCGTCGCAGAGAATCTGAACAACCTTCTCTTCCTGCATCCGCGTGGCACCGATGTCCATCGCGCTGTAGACGTAGGTCGAGAAACGCTTGTCGGGCCGGCGTGCGATCTCCACGGTCGGGTTGCGACCGATGGCGAGCATCAGACCGTCATCGGTGAACGCGAAGCACGTTCGCACATCGGTGCTGGTGTTCAACGCCGTCAGTTCGGTGCGGACGAAATCGAACCCCATGTAGGTGTTGATCTCGCCGTTGACCAGTGCCTTGACGGTGTTGTAGTCGCTCGACGTGACCTCTTCGTCGGTCAACAGATCGTGAACCTGCTGGGCGGCAACCACGATGCAGACCTTCTGGCCCTGCGTGATCGCTTCCTGTTCAGCCAGTTGCTGGCGCGCCTGCCGTAGTTTGGCGACAGTCAGGCCGGAGTTGGCCGCGGACCCCGACTCGACGTAGTCCACCGCGACCTTCGAAGCGGTGGGCAGAGCGGTGGACGTCGATCCGTCCACGCCCGTGTCGGCGGAACCCGTGGCCGCGGTGATGATCGCGCTGTCGATAGCGCGTCCCAGTGCTGCTGCCTGGACCCGTGCGTACGAGGACGTCGGATCGATCAGCATGCGGACCTTGTCTTCGTCGTCCACCAGGTCACCGATTTCCTTGGTGACCAACGTCACACGCCTACGGGCGTGGGGCGTGTTCGCCAGGGGCGAGTCGGAGTGACGGGAAACGACGTCCTGTGCCTCAACGACACCGACCTGCTCGAAGAATGCAGACTTGCCGGTCACCGTCTCTTCGCTCACATTGCCGCGAAGACGCGATGCCAACTGCTGCACCAGCAACTCGATGTTGTTGCGGTACTGCTCAACGAAGGCAGTTGTGATATTGATACTCATGATGCAAACACCTTGTTCTTGAACCACAATCAAGCGGTTCCAGGTGTCCGCATCCGTACGGGCTGGACCTGACGCTTAACGCCCGTGTCGGCGGCAGTCTTTCCTGCGGTCAGTCGGGCCGGCCCTGCCGGGTGTCCGACACACTACATGTAGTATCTTGAAAAGCTGTCGGCCCAATGTCAAGTAGCTTCTTCGGGATAAGCCAATTCATGCAGTTCCGCCATCTTCTGCTGGGCAGCAGCATGCCCCGGATGCCGCTTGCCCGTATACGCTTCGCGGAACTCGGAATCGCCGTTCAGCTTGTCGATCTCAGCCTTGGCATCGCCCGGGGAGGGGGTGTACTGGCGGGTGCCGCCCCCACCGATGACCTCGTCCTGGGAGATCGCCTTGCCGACGTTGACCAGCAGGCGGATCAGGTACGGATCGTTGCCCATCCCCGTCTCGTTGAGTTTCTGGAGGACGTTGTCCGCTTCCTCGCCTAAGAACTGCTGGATCACACCCTGCGCCATCTTGATGTTCTGATCGTAAGCCTTGCCGTACTCACGCCTCATGGCACCTTCAGCCTGCTCGCGCGACTGTTCCTGACCCGCCTGGTGCTGTTCCATGAACTCGGACTGGAACGTAGCATCGGCCCGCACAAGACCGGCGAACTGCTGGGCGGTCAGACCCAGCCGGTGCGCCTCAGCGGACATTGCGTCGATCCTAGTCTGATCCGGTTCCCAGTTCTCAGGCATGTTGTCCTGGGGCAGTTCGTACTTATCCGCGGATTCGGGCCGGCCCAGCTTGGTGTAGAACTCGGCAATGTCCTCGTCGGTCGCGTCCTTGCCGGGCAGGACCACCTTGTCGGCCCCGACCATCCGCTGGGAATGGATCATCCGCTTGGCGAGGTCGTTGATGTTGCCGATGTCCGCGAGCGACGGTTCGGATCGAATATCTTCATCGATCTGCTGTCGCCAGTCGTCGGCGGGAAGCGTAACGGAATCCTGCTGGCTTTGATCGCCGGCACCTCCATCGAGGACGTTGTCAGTAGATGCAGTGGACATGGTGACTTAACTCCTTGTGAATCGACGTTTGCCCGCGTTCAGACCGGTCCGGATAGATCCGAACAACCACCGGCGGAAGTTCCAAGGACGATACAGACATCCCGTTGACGGTGCTGGCGAGGGGCTTGGTGACGGTGATGGACTGGGACTGGGAGAGGGGCTAGCCGACATGGGTCACCTCGTTGGTTTCATAACCGTGTTCCTGGGCCATGATAGCGACCTCTTCGAACAATTGCGGGTGTAATCCTTGAAGGATCTCCCAATTCACTTCCGGGTAGGTGTACTGATCGGGCTTGTCCTTGCGGGTATTGGTGTTCCTGCTCAGACCGTGAACCGCTTTGAGAACGTCCTCCGGAAGATCCAACCGCCGGCCCCACTCCAGATAGACCGGGTCATTTCGCTTCAGGCACTCCACCCGGTAGGACCACGTTGCCGCTTCCCGGGACTTCTGATTCCAGCGGACGTAGTAGTTCATTGCCCGCACGATCAGCCATTCGTCGTCGGTGATCCCCTTGGGCCTGTCCACCTCGCCCGCGTTCCGCGCCACCATCTTGAAGATCGCGGTACGGATTGTCGTCAGCGATCGGATGCAAGCCAACGGTTCACGGATCTGGTGCAGGATCGCGTCGTACTTCTCGTGCAACCAGATCGGCCAGTTGTAGCCGACGCACCCGCCTTCCGCGGAAACCTCGTGGCCTACGGGGATCTTCAACCGCTGAAGCAACTTCGAGGTGAACACGGACCCGGAACGGCCACAACAGGTAATCAGGACTCTCACAGATCGTTGTCTCCCTCGACGCGCGTGTCGTCATGTGGGTGGATCAGGTCGCGCCACTTGGAAGGTACGCGAATCTCTTTGTCGATCAGTGCGTGGAACGGTTGCAGCCTGCCGGGGTAGCAGTCCTCGATCCCCTTCAGGCCCAGCGACTTGAACATGCCGCTCATCACATCGGACGGGTGCTTGTCGAACAGGTCGTGGATTCGGTAGTCCACCTGCACCTGCTCGCCGCCGATCTTCTCCCCGGTGATGTCGTCGTACAGCAGGGGAATGTACCACATGAACGGCAGGCGCAACCGGTTCGCCGTCGCGACCTGCCGGTCGGCAAGTTTCTCGGGGTACAGGTCGGATCCGCGAACGTGCCAGTACACATTGTGCTGGTTGAAGTACCAGAGTTTGACCGCGCGACCTTCGGGATCGATGTCCGCGAAATGCCAGTAGTTGCACACGCTATCCATCCACGCCGGCGTCATGCCGGTGTACTGCAACTGCATGACCGTCTTCCAGCCCATGTCCTTCATGCGGTCCACACCGTCCACGGACCGGCCCATCCAGTTGAGCATGTAGACGTAGTAGTCTTCCAGTTCGGGTTTCGAGTGGACGTCGAACAGGACGCGCAGGCCGACTTCGCAATCCCAGCCCTGGAGATTGGCGATCCGTTCGTACTCATCCATCAGGTACAGAACGTGCGCGTAGTACCACAGGTGACCGACATGCGGGGGGCCGTGATTGGCGTTCGGGCAGATGAGGAGGTTGACGTTCATGCATCTTCCTTGAATAGCCCCCGCCTAAACAGGTACGCCGCGAAGGTTCTCGATGTTTTCCACCTGTCCACGTCCCAGTCCCAGACCTCATCGAACACGGGATGCGTCAGGTTATAGCACAATGCGTCCTCGTGAACGTACTTTTCATGCTCGTCGTCGTCCCGTTCCGCCCAGAAGAAATCCATAGACGGCTGACCCCATGGCACGGGATGCACCTGGCGGAACGACAAGCAGTGGAACTGTTCGGGATCTTCCTTCTGAACTTTGCGGATGCACTCACTGAGAAGACGAGGACCGGTGATGGATCCGTCTGCGGACCGGTGGCGGTTCTGCAACAGTTCGATCTGTCGCTCGTACCACATCGTCGCAATTGACGAACCTGCCCGGGAAGCAACCAGTGCGGTCTGCCAATACTTGCCGGAATTGCCCGGCATCGCATAGGCAATGAAGTCGGAGGCGTACGTCTGAAGCATTTCCAGAATCGGTTCGAGCGGTTTGAGAATGAACACATCGGTATCAAGCCACAGACCGCCATGCGCCTTGAGCAGGTACGCACGAATGAAGTCACTCATCGCCATCGGTGACCATCCGTCCAGTGACAGGTTCTCCCGGTCATCCTGCCACCAATCCCGTTCAAAACTCTCCCGGTTCAGAACGGTTACCCGATCCGGCATCATGTACTGAACCATTGCGGTTGTCAGCTTCGCCCAGACCGGTTGCGGCTGACACCGAACATGCGGATTTGGTTCGGTTTCCTCTTCCCAAAACATCCAGACACGATTATTCATGCCAAGCCTTTTATCTGCTCGATGGCGGGCCTGATATCGTAGTCGAACCCGCACCGCTCGGGATAACCAACCGGTTCGGTCATGTCTGGCTTGAACCGCTTCGCCTTAGACAGATCGAACGGCAAACTGATCACTATGCCTTTGAACCCCAGTGCTTCAGCGTACGCCATTGTTCCTGCTTCAAGACCTTCCTGTCCCCCCGCTCCAGTCCAAACATTGCGTGGTTCAATGTACTGCTTCCACTTCGTGATCGTTACTCCGAAGATGTCGTTCAAGTTCCGATCGGACAACTGGGAGTATTTCTTGCGGTGACCATCTTTCTGAAGTTTGTCCGAACGAAAACCTTGGTGCGGAACATTCAGATCTCGGAACAAGTAACCGCTGACAACGTACGCACACAGGCACATCACCGGTCGCTGACCGATCCTGTCCAGGATGGCACCGTTGCGCTTACCGAAATCATCGATCAGACTCCCCACAATCATCGGGCAGTGCCACCGAAAACCGAAACTCTCTTCGTAGCAAATATGTTGTATCGCGGTGTTACGGGTTCCGGACCACTCACCGCGACGGGTTCCCATCGCGATGTCCTTGGTGATACGGATGCCGGCACGGAGTTTCCACTCGTCCTTATCCACGGCAGGATTTGCAGTCAAACCTAAAATCAATTGCAGTCCGTGTGCCTGGCACTCATCCGCGACACCCTGGACCCACTCGTCCGGATTGTCATCGATCATGTACAGATGGGTACCGCCCTGGTCGGCGGTACTCTTGATGTACGACTGCATCGTCGTGTAGTCGCGACGTCGCTCGTCACACAGCGCACCGATGATCTTCATTGATTTGCTCCTGCGAAGCGTAAGTGACCATCTGACGCAGGACATCGTACTTCAAAACGTCTTCAGATTTCAAATTGTACGGAATCTGCCGGCGAAACAGCAGCGTCAGGTACTGGTAGATCCGGCCCGGATCCGGTTCAAAATCAAGGATCTCACGGAGAGGTCCGCCTTCCATCACCGCGCCGTTGCCGGTGAAGATCCCGTCGCCGTAGGCATAGACCGGTTTGTGGAACGTCACCGCCTCAGTCAGCACCGTCGAGTTGATCCCGACCACGGCGCGACAATTCTTGATCCACTGGTACGAGTTGCCCGACTCGTGGATCCCGCACCGACCGTGCTTCTTGACCGCGGGGTGCGACCAGAGCATGGCGATCTGGTCCTGCTTCTTTCGCGGGTGGACCTTGAACTCGATGCGGTAATCGGGGAACGTCTCGCAGACGTTGGTCACCAGTTGCGGGATCCGTTGCTTCCACGGCACGTCATCCATACCGGAGAAGTACAGGATCTGGGTGTCCTTCTCGACCTGGAGCGGAACGAAGATGTGGTTCGCCCCACGAGGCTTGTGCAGGTCTTGCCAGGAATGAACCGCTTCCACCCGCCGGTCCACCATCTCGATATCGCCATCGGATCCGGTACGGATCGCGTTACAGATACTGCTTCTTGCGTTCTGTCCCTTGGGGTCGAAGTAGCACCCGCTTCTCTGGGTCAGCCACCCGTTTTCCACGAACCAGACGTTGGCGAACTTCCCGACCTGGTCCATCCGCTCCCAGTGGTGCGGCGTACCCCAGATCACATGGCACTTGCCATCGTCCTCGCGGATCCCGTCGATGTCGTATGGTCCCTTGTCGATCACGAATCCGTGCAATCGCAAGGCACCCATGATCCGATCAACCACCTGGACACCGCTGTGGAATCTCAGTTGCATTCAGATGATCCAGCCTTGCAGGACCGCGTTGGTCGCGTCACCGGTAACCGCCAGTGCGACCACCACGCCGTAAACGATCTCGACGCAACCGTCCAGATCGATCGCGTGGGCGTTGATGTCGGCATCGGTGTACTTGAGCGTCCCGTCCGCGACGTCTTCGGTGGTGTCGGTCACCAGGGTAATCGTGGTCTGCTCGTCGGCGTTCTTGAGTCTGCGCCACCGTTCCGAATCGCCGGCCCGGCCAAAGAACTGAAGCTGGGGATCGGTGATACTCGACGCGCCGTCGTCGTAGCCCATGCTCACCCGCAGGATCGTGCCATGCCCGACCTTCAGCGGGCGGATCCCGCTGCGGATGATCTGCGTGGTGGGGTTGGTGATCCGGGTGGCGTTATCCACAGCCGCCAGCAGACCCGCCGACATCAGCGGAAGTAGCTGGCATCCCAGCCCAGCCGGTCGGACGACGTCCCCGATCTGACCTCCCTGGATCTGGGAATTGACGATGATATCGTTGCCTAATGCCATAGCTATGCTCCGTGGTGCAAGTGAAGTCCGTAATCGAACCGCTGGGTTTCCATGTGATCCTCGACGTCGGTCCTGTCCTTAAGCATGCTCAGGATCTTCAACGCACTGTTTCGTTCCCCGTTCAAGAACGCCATCTTCACCGGGTCCGGATCAAACGTCGTCTCGAACATATGGGCCTGCCTCATGATATCACGAAGCACTCTGCCGCCGGCATCCGTACGAAAAACAAACTCGTAGTCCAGGATCAACTGGGCGAACGGATCAGGCTTGTCCTGCGTTTTCGGCACTCGCAATATCCTTTATCGCGCCGGCACCGTCCGCCGCGGCGGCGGCACCCGCCTGGGCCATTTCCATCTGCTGCATCTGCGCCTGCTGCTGTGCCTGCTGCTGCCGGTCCGCGGCCACTTCCTGCTCGCTACGCATCACCTGCGGCGTGACGTTGTGGATCGAATGCAGCCACCGGATCGATCCGTCCGCGTCGATGTTCTGCATCGCACCCGGATCCGCCTCCAACAGCGGCTGGGCGGCACCCAGGAACTGAAGGAAGTTTTGACTCTCGCTCGCCCGCTGACTCAACGCCAACGGGGAAACGTAGTCCACCTGGATGCTCTGACCGGCCAGTTCATCCGGCACCGGCATCAACTGCCCGGACCGGAACATCACCTGGTACGTCCGCTCGATCAGCGGTGACAACAACTCAGCATACAACCTGCTCAGTACGGGACTCATGGTCTGCAACTTCTGACGGACCCGCTCCATCACTTCCGTCGCCGTCATCCGATCGTTTTCGGGCAGTTCCATGGCATCCACGAAAAACGCCCGCTCGATCGATTCCGCCCTCTGCTTGAGGATGGCATCCCCGATGTCCGTCCGCACACCCGTCATCAACGGTTGGGGCAACTCCGTCGTGCCGGCCCGGTAGTAGTTGATACTCCGCGGTGCCGTCTGCATCGGACCTTCCATGCCGTTGGCCGGCACCAGCAGGGGCGGGGCGATCGCCAACTCGGCGCACTCCAGAATCGTCCTCGCCATCTGGTTGATGACCTTGATATCCGGCAAACACTCGATCGCCGGCGACCTGCCGTAGATCTCGGTCGGTGCCTTGCTCCACCGCGGGACCAGGTACGGGTTGTTGCGGAACCCCGACTCGTTCATCAAAAACGCATGTTCCTTCAGGACGTAGCAACTCGCCCACGGCATGTTCCTCCGGTCCAGCTTCGTCGGGTCATGGTCGGCCCGCTCGTAGATCGAATGCACCACGTCCACCTGCTCTTCAACCCGATCCTTGCTCTGGAACATCTTCACCGTGTCCGGATGGACGTCCCAGCCCTCCTGTTCGCCGCGACGGATAATGTCGCTGACCCGCATCTTGAACTCACGGAACGTACACACGATCCGGTCCGTATCGTTCTGGCACAGGAAGATGTTTTGCAGGGGCCGGGCATAGAACCGGATCTCGTCGCCGCGGTCCTCGATCTCCAGGATCGCGGTTCCGAACGCGCCCAGATCCAAATACACCTCGTGGATGCTCGTCGCGAAATTGCTCGCCGGGTTGTTGAAGATCGCCAGCATCCGCTGAGTCGAGTCCTCCAACCAGATCTGCGCAGCCCGGTTCTGATTCACCCGCGGATCTTCCGCCGCCAACTGGAACCACCGGATAGCAGGGTTCGTCAGCAACGAGTGCATCATCGCCGCCAACCGCGTCAACGCGATCGGTGCCGTCGAATCGAATATCCAGTTCCGCCGATCCCCGCCCGGTTTGTACTTGGTCACGAACTCCCTGGTCGGCATCACGAGATTCGCCACCTCTTCCCAATGCCACTCCCACGTCCTGCGGTGGTCCTTGGCCTTGTCCAGCCGTCTCAGAATGTCCTGGGGATCTGCCGGCATGAGACTACGCTCCCAGCAGTGTCGCGGTCATCAGCGCGTCGTCCCCCTGGAACGCGCCCAGACCACTGGTCAAGACCGTGTCCTGCCGGCCCCGGGCCAACCTTCGCCTGCGCCGAAGAGCGTCTGCCTTCTCTGTCGCTTCTTCTGCCGAACGATCCGGCGGTTTGGGGCGACTTCCGCCACCCCCGCCTGAAAAGACTCCACTCATCATGAACCTCCTGTTCAACGAGATTTCGAAAACGCTGCCAGCGGATCATACCGTTCCTGCACCGCCGGCGGCAAGTACGGTTTACGCTCCGTCTCCGCGAAACGTAACATCATCATCCCGTACTGAGTCGCACTCATGATGTCATCTCGCTCCAGAACAATCAACCCGTTCTTCCGATGATACAGCCTCTTTTCCTCCAGCCACTGCTCCAAATGACGAAATACTTTGAACCGACCCGTACGCATCCGCTCCAGAATATCGTTCACCACCGGTTCCCGGGGCTGACCACCACCCGTCTTATTGCTGTACCGCGCACTCACCGGCGTCAGGTTCATCCCCACCGATCGGTACTGCTCGGCCAACGGTGTCCCAGACCCCTTGTCCCGGATATGACCGTCGTGAGGCCAAGCCACCGGGATCCAACCACCCCTCTGACGGACCGCTCCCTCGTGCTGAGTCGGCACCTGACCCGTGATCTTCCAGCAATCCGTCACATACACCAGGTCCGAATCCACGTCGTGGGCCAACCACGTCGCGGCAAACGCATGCGAGATCCCGAAATCAATCCCGCAGATCCGCCGGAAATGACTCGGAATCGAAAACGCATCCACCACAATCGATTCGTCCGCAATCGGGTACACCGCTCCCTCACCCATCATCGGAATGCCCTTCACCCTGGTATTCCGCTCATGCTCCGGGTAACTCTCCCACAACCGATCCTTCTCGTCCGGATCCAAATGCGGCGCGTCGTCCCACGTCGCATTGATCAAAAACACACCCCGACCACCGTCCATGAAGTGATGCACCACATCGCCGGCCCCCTTCAACGGCGTGAACGTCAACATCACCATCCCCTTCGAATCAATCGTCCGCGTCAAACCCTCCGTGTAAATGTCCGCCGGCGGTTCCTCGTCAAACCACACCAGGTGCTGCGCAGTTCCCTGCCACTTCGCACGCCCCTGCTCGTACGTCTTGAACGCCACCATCGACCAACCACCACTGCGGTGACGCACCCGACAGGTATCCACAACATTACTGATCCCCGCCTGACGATACTGCGGATCCTTCTCGTGAATCAAATCCTTCGGAATCCAACCCGTGCCAGGCGGATCGCCCAACAACGCCAACTGGACAATGTCCCTCGACGCCTCGTTCGTCTCACTACCCACCCAAACACGAACCGGTCCGTCAAACCGCCGGCCCTTCCACCAACGCGGATAGTTCCCCGTCAGGTGGATCGCTACTTCACCACTCGCCGTCCTGGTCTTACCTACCCGGTTCCCCGCCATCAAGCACCGCTCTACATGCGCCTTACCCGCTGCGTGGAACCGCTGCTGAAACGGATACGGACCCAACCCACCCTTCTCCGGTAACTGTAGATATTCCCGAACCAACCTGCTCTGGGACCGCACCTGCTCCAACTGCTCAAGTAACCGCGCTGCTTCTGCGTGTTCCGCTGTTGTAGCCATGACATCACTATACCCGTAACCGTACCTTGACCAAATGCCTAACAGTTGCGTTTTCGCTGGATGTGTTGCTGGGTATATCAATACAAAAAACTTGGTTTCAGGGGGGGTCCGCCCTTCGCCGCGACAGCACCTGGCCGCACGGTTTTGTTCAAGGCCAGGTGGATCGGTCAGGTCGCGATCGGCACCAGATCAGACCTGCACCACGCCTGCACCAGACCTGCACCAGTACTGGTGCAGGCGCCTGCACCAGACCTGCACCAGTACTGGTGCAGGCGCTTGGCGCAGGTCGATACCTACCTATAATGAAGGTAGGTGAACCGAACAACTCAAACCTTGAAGGGAAACGACATGACAGTACCGATGACCATTCCACTACAGCAATTGTTGGACGTGATACCTGATGAGGCAGGCTTCACCCGGAGCAATGCCAAGCTAGGCAAGATGCTCAACTGGAGCATACCCACCATCAGCACATGCCCGGGCAAGACTCCGTTGTGCGAGCAATTCTGCTACGCGGAGAGAGACGCAAAGCGATTCCGCAACACGGTTGGACCCAAGCGCGATGCTAATCTAGTCGCGACCAGATCGAGCGCGTTCACCGGTTGGGCGATTGATCAGATCGAGCGCAGCCGGTCTGATGTTGTTCGGGTCCATGTCGCTGGTGATTTCTATGATGCAGGGTATGCAGAGAAATGGTTCCGCATCATCGCCCAAACGCCTGAGAAGGAATACTACATGTACAGCAGATCATGGCGGGATGATCTGACCCGACAGATGATTGAGGCAATCGCGATCCTGCCGAATGCCTCAGCCTGGGCTAGTGCGGATGCGGAGACGGGTAACCCCGCAGACGTGACCGATCTGCCTATCGCCTACATGTCTGTCAGAGATGACACGCCGGCGTATCCTGTTGACCTAGTGTTCAGGACTCACCGCAAGACTCTTGCCCGACGCGTCGGCAATGCTCCGGTGTGTCCCCATGAGACAGGCACCAGTACTGCTGCGGACGTGACCTGCACCCGGTGTGGTCTGTGCTACGGAATTGGTTACCAACGCGTGACCCGACGTAGAATCTGATCGGCACCCGATCAGGACCAAGCCCGACACCTGTCGGGCTTTTTTTATGCTCCGAACAGGTCCACGAAGATTCCAAACCGCGGCCCAAACCGGTGGCAGGATCGTCGATTGCTAAGACGATTTCGGGCATCGCTTCCCGGGCCGGGGATTGAACCGGACCGGCTGGTGCCGGTGCCGATCGCGACAAGATGATGTGACAGCAATGAAGTCATCCGCTGCACCAGATACCTACCAAACGCTGAATTGATCATTGACACCAAATCTGACCGATGTACAATCTGGGCTGGTGAACCATCGCTGCGGCGCATCGCTGCAACGGAAACTTGAAGGGAAAACATAAAATGAAGGCACCTTTTCGGGCTGCGAAACCGTCGCTGCAACTGCTTGACGTAGGTACAGAATCCCGATCTGACGATCAGTCGCGTTGACTTGGTCGCGATCAATCACCCCCTCTGAAAAGGAGAGCATGCATGTCTGGGAAAGAACAAACGTACGAGGTGCAGGAAGACGACTTGATCGTCTTCACCAAAGAGCAGTGGTGGAGCGTCGAGAACACCGAGGTCTGCACGGGCATCGGTGCCCGCGCCACCATCGTGGTCGAGCAGCAGGACGAGGACGGCAACCTGACGTTTCTCGGCCTGTTCCTTCACGATCATCACCGTGAACTCGACCACTGGGGCAACGTCCTGCATGTCACGCCGGAAGATGTTGAGTGGACACAGTCGTACGCTGGCACTGACCTGCGCGTTTACATGCGGACGATGACCCGCAAGATAACGCTGACCGAAAAGGATGACTGAATTTCCGACACCGCACCCCGATCTGGGCGGGGTGCGGAATCGGCAATTCCGCCGGAACGAAACGAGGTACGAGATGTTGATCGAACTGAGGAATGTGAAACATGCAGCGTTCTTGTCGCAGGAAACGGAAGCGTACACCGCGACCGTTTACATCGACGGCAAGAAGGCGGGGTGCGTCGAGAACGACGGGCATGGCGGTCCCGATTGTGTCTGGATCGACGGCAAAGAACTGCACCAGCGCATGCTCGACTGGATCAAGTCGCAACCGAATACCGAACCGTGCGACCTGTTCCCCGATGGCATGGAGATGAACGTCGATCTGTACTTCAGTGAACTGCTCCAGAAGCATCTGGAACTGAAGCAGATGAAGGGCTGGTTGCGCACCCGCCTGCTGGTCAAGGCCGATGACACTCCCGATGGGGAATGGTTGACATACAAGCCGAACAAGCCGCACTGCGCCGACTACATCCGCAACAAGTTCGGTGACCGGTTGCGCACCCTGATCACAACGAACGCCGAGGCTAAAGCGTTCGTCTTCGGCACGGCCTGAGTTCCCGATACCGCGCACCCGTGGGACGGTGCGCGGACTCGGCAATTCCGCCGGATGGAAGGATCACCGTTATGAGTCTGGGAATCCGAAACTACTGGAGCAGAGGCCGCGCATTCCGATGCGACCTTTTGCTGGACGGCAAGCGCGCTGCGCTTGTCACCTTCGACGGTCACGGCGACCGGTTCCGGTACGACTGGCAGTCGCCACTGCTGCGCCGCCAGTTCCACCGCATCGTGGATCGTGCCGAACCGGCGCGCGTCACGTTGTGGGACCAGCCGGTCGAAGTCAAGCATACCGATGACTCGTTCGTCGCCGCCATGCTTGAGAAGTGCGAGGTGCGGACATGAATGCGAACGTATCACCCCGCGCGCTGGCAGCGGCGAAGGAACTGCGCGAATCGCACTTCATCACCAGTCGCTACCTTCTCACCGCCGCGCGCATCATCGACAAGCACTCCAACCCGCTGCGCGCCTTGTGCGAGTCGGTACTGGAGAATCTCCAGAGCGCATCCGCAGGCATGCATGGCGGTACGTGGAATGACGGCGAAGTCCTCGACCTGATCAACGCATGCATTCAGGCATTGGACAATGACCTGAACGCTACAGGAGAGCAGGCATGAAGATTTACTGGGACACCGATGTAAACGCGCCGTGCTGCCCCGGTCAGATCGTTGCCGAAGACGGGCGGTCGATACTGGCGCAGACCGACTGGGATTATCCCAGTGTCGCCATGACGTTCGGATGGTTACTCACCGATGTTCAGAACGGCGAAGACCACTGCGATCATGAATGCACCGATGGGACTGTACCCTGCAATGATTGCGGGATCGCGCCGGGACAGTTCATCGAAGCGGCTAGCGATTGGCTGGACGATCATGACGGGGCCGAAGTGGAAGACCCCGGCTACTTCGATGAAGGAGAGCAGGCATGAAGTAGACACCCCCCGCACCCGCAACCAGCCCCGCATCAGACCTGTTCTGATGCGGGGTTTTCATTTACCTGATGCGGGGCAGGAGAGGCCGTCTCAGGCCCGTCCTGCTCCGAGACGATCTCAGGGGCCGGTCCCGGCCCAAGCACGCCAGCGGGCATTGCCTGCCCAAGAGCGTCCGCTACGTCCGGATTCGCTTCTACCAGTGCGCGCAACCGTTGCATGATCTCGGCCTCGCTGAGATCGGCATGGGTGATCAGGTGGCGTTCGACGTAGAACCCCGCTGCGCGGCCCCGCAACTCCTCTGCGCGCAGAGCGGTGGGGAACTGCCCGGCCTCTTCGGCACGGTCCCTGATGCGCCTCAGTGCGCTCATGTGCTGCTCAGGCGTCAGCCTGGCGGCAGCCATTATGTCCTCGGTCACCTGATAGATCTGTTCCTGGATCGGGGCCTCGGCCAGGAGCAGCTTGGCGCGTTTCAGTGCGGCGGCAGGACTGCGTAGAGCACTTTGGTCACGAGGATACGCCCGTCGATAGGAATCTTCGAGAGAGTCTCCGTAGGCAACGTAATAACAAAACAATGCGCGCGCTTGCGTGACGGTTCGTCCTCGTGTAGTAACGTCGGTCGCGCGTTTGAAAGAGCGCGCCGCCAATTCTCGGTGCTGTCGCTCCGGTGCCGGCATGGGTTGGTTCCTGCGTGGACCAGGTGCATGACCAGTGTAACGCCGGCCGCCGGCGATGATCAAGCCCCGGCCTGGACAGACCGGTCCCCTGCTCGAGGACCGGGTTCAGACCGGTCGGCGCCTGTTGACGGATGACGCCGTGACCCTCCGCGACGGAGTGTTTCGCCCGCGACAGTGAAACCGGTGAGGCCGACCGCGGCACTTCCGTCGATTTCGGGCGCCTACGAAGCGGGCGCCCAGGTCATCACCTGCTCACGCAGGGGAACCCTTTACGCATGCTCCCCGCTCGAGGGAGTCTTGATCTGGTTGTGCTGGTTTCGCCCACGAAAGGAACAGCCGGGACGGGGATTGGGAAACCCGCCCCGGCATGCTCCGCGCTTTGTAAAAAAACAGCCCGGATCGTGTCTGGGAGCGATCCGGGCTGGAGGTACGATTGGGCAGGTTTGCAGTGGTGACCACGGTCCCGCCCAGGCGTTTTCAGATTGTTTTCCATGATCACCATGTCGGAACGGTACAAGGTATCGCCCGTCGCTGTCAAGTGAAAAGTTTTCCACATGGGCTTGTTCGGCACTTGACCGGTGGTCGCGGACCCCGTATATTGACCGAAGTTCTGGAACCCTTTTCACCCCGTATCAGAGAGGTATGAACCATGGCAAAACGCATCAAGGCCCTGTACATCATCCAGCAGCACAAGGAGTTGATCGAACCGGCACCGCCTGGTCCGGAAGCGGATCAGGAAATCGTCTTCGAGCAGAAGGACACGCTCGAGAACCAGGTCGGCGTGTTCGTGGACCGGGCCGACCTGGGCGAGTTCGAGGACACCGCCAAGGCCCTGCAGCACATGCGAAAAAACCCGGAAAATGGGACGTTCCGCATCTGCGCGATCAAGAAGCAGTTCGACATCAAGGTCGAAACCATCATCAAGGCGGCGTTCACCGACGACAAGACCGTTGGCGACGATGAGGAAGGGAGCGGCGGCACCGATGGCGAAAGCTGATCCCACTACCGTCAATCTCGAACCAATCGTTCTCGACGAGGGCGAGGGCGCGATGATCATCATCGTCCGGTCCGTCGTGGATCAGGAAACCGGCGAGGCCGAGGACGTCCTGTCGCGCGCCGTGTCCCGCCAGAACGACAGCGATACGGCCAGCCTCGCCGTCATGATCATGGCACTTGCGGACCAGTGGAAGGTGCTGTTCAAGAACACGCGCGAACTGGTCGAGCAGGACAACCCCGAAGACCTCGAGGCGTTCGATCAGCTGACCAAGGCCATTGCCGACATCGGCATGGCCCCCATGGGCGCCAAAGCGTACGCCGACTTCTCCGAAAGGAAACAGATCACCGATGAACAAGGATAACGTGACATTACCGCCAACGTCCATGCAACTGGTCGTCCTTAACGAGATCCGCCGGTACGCGCAGGCCAAGGGGACCAGCCCCACCCTGCGCGAACTGGCGAAGTTGTTGGATCTCGCGCCGGTCACCATACAGGGACACATCACCGGGCTGGTCGAGCGGGGAATACTCAGGCGCGTGAAGAACGCTTCTCGCGGCCTGATCCTCGCGGACACCTGCCCCACCTGCGGAGCGAAAATCGCATGCCCGAAAACAAAGAAGAAACACTGAACGCCGCGCTTGCGGCATCCTCGCCGGCGGATCTCGTCAGAGATATTTCGCTGGTCGAATCCGGCGACACGCCGGAAACGGTTCTGGAAGTCCTGCACCGCGCGGAGTATTACGCCAAGTGCATGAACCAGGTCAAGACGCTGGCAAAGCAGATGGTGATCGACTGGATCGAAACCAACGGCCAGATCCAGTACGAGGATCTCGACGGCAATACCATACGGTACTACGTCGGTGAAACCAAGACCACCAAGCTGAAACCGGACAGCAAGGCCCAGGCGATCATGGCGATTCTCGACGCGACCGCCGGGGATCTGGACGGCATGGCCGGGCTGCTCTCGGCCCAGCCGATCAAGCACGGCGCCGCCAAGAAAGTCCTGACCGAAGAGGTCTGGGCCGACCTGTTCGAAACCGTCGCGACGGCAAGCCTCAAGGAAGGCGCGCCGAAGCGTGAATTGCAGACCGTCAACAGCAAGTTCTTACGATAGGAGAGGTACGATGAAGCGTAACGCAGCATTCCCAAGCACGTTCATGGCTAAGGAGGACGTCAGCAACCCGCTTCTGCTGACCATCGGTCCCGTCAACATGGAAGCGGTCAACGTCGGTGACGGCGCCAGCGAGGACAAGCCCGTCCTGCACTGGCTGGAGCAGGGTCAGCCCCCGCTGATCGTGAACACCACCAACTGGAACGTCATCGAGAACCTGTACGGCGACGATTCGGACGGGTGGCACGGCAAGCAGATCGTGGCCTTCAACGATCCCAACGTCCAGTACGCCGGTCGCATGGTCGGTGGCGTCCGGGTCAAGGCTCCTGACGCAGGCGCACAAGCCCCTGCTGCCGCCCCTGTCGCGGTCCCGCCCGTCGAAGACAATCCCCCGCCTCAGACACCCCCCGCTCAGGAGGCCGCTCCTGCCCCGCAGGGACCGGATGACGGGGGCGTGGATATCCTGTCCTGGGACATGGCGATCAGCCTCGCAGGCGACATCCACCGGACCAAGGAGGATCTGGTGGCGCACCTCAAGGGTCTGGGCAACGCCGGGTACGACGCGCAGCGGGACACCGCCGCCGTCCGCTCATGGTTGGCCTCGCAGGCCCCCGGCAAGGTCGATGTGCCGGAAGGCGACATTCCGTTTTAGAATCTGCCGGTCGCTGATGCACCAGCACCCGGCGGGGAGAGATCCCCGCCGGGTCATTTATGGAAGAACGCTTCACCGAAACCGAATGGCGAGATGCATGGGCCCTGTTCTGCAATCTCTGGCCGAAGGCCGGACCACCCATGACATTGGAAGAACAACTGGCGTACCGCCGCGCCTGCGCGAAACATCCGGTCACCCGCATCGTCCCCGCCCTGCGAGGCGAGAAGGACACTCGCCAGTGGACGACGCCGCCCACTCCGGGCGATCTGCGCAAACGGCTGGACCGATCCAGGCCCGGTCCTGGATCCGGGGGACCGGCGTCCGACATGTCCTTCGCCACCATCAACCGGCGGCTGATGGACCTGCCCCGGTCGATGACCGACCAGCAGGTGCGGCATGAGTACTGCAGACGCATGCACCAGATCGCGCTGAACCAGTACGGTCATGACTCGACCACCACGATCCACTGGGAAAACGAGGTGAAGCGGTACAGTCCGGACCTGGGCGACCGCCTCGAGGTGCTGGCCGAAACCGTCTTCAACATGCGAAGGTGGTACGGGCTGGACTCGCCGCACACCAAGTACTTCGAAGGGGCGTACGTCAAGGCCGGCGGGGATCTCAACGAGGTCGAGTACCCGCTGGAACCGCCGAAGTTCACCGGCAATCGCAGCCGCGACATGAGCGGCATCGGAAAAGAGGTTCCATTCGAATGAACTACGCCACCGCATGCAGCGGCATCGAGGCCCCCGCCGTGGCGTGGAACGCCATGGGCTGGAAGCAGCAGTTCTGCTCCGAGATCGATCCGTTCTGCTGCGCGCTGCTCGAACTGAGACACCCTGACGTACCCAACCTCGGATGCATGGAGGCCATCGATGCCGAAAGATACAGAGGATCAGTTGACGTTATTTGCGCCGGAACCCCCTGCCAGTCCTTCAGCCTCGCGGGCCTGCGAAAAGGAATGGATGACCCGCGTGGCAACCTCACAATCGGATATCTGCGACTTGTTGATCAGGTTCGGCCCCGCTGGGTGGTATGGGAGAACGTCCCTGGAGTCCTGTCCTCGAACAAGGGCAAAGACCTGGGTGCCTTCCTCGCAGGTCTGGTCGAACTCGGGTACGGGTGGGCCTACCGGGTGCTGGACGCTCAGTACTTCGGAGTTCCCCAGCGAAGGCGGCGCGTCTTCGTTGTCGGATGTTCTTCAGGCAGCTGGCGAGATCCCGCCGCGGTTCTTTTTGAGCGCGAAAGCCTGCTCGGGAATCCTGCGCCGAGCCGTGAAGCGGGGCAGGGTATTGCCCGCAGCGTTACAAGCAGCACTGGAGGAAGTAGTGCAAAGGAGCAACA
>Ga0209128_1000317_pt1 | contig 36478 bp, 38 predicted proteins | sample ETNvirnome_6_100_FD_184072 | JGI IMG/M metagenome (GOLD analysis project Ga0209128, IMG submission 184072) | Marine viral communities from the Pacific Ocean - ETNP_6_100 (SPAdes) (version 2) | ecosystem: Environmental > Aquatic > Marine > Oceanic | place: Pacific Ocean | collected 2013-06-19
CCGAAGAGCCAGATGTTCCAGATGAACCACTACTACCTGAAGTACCACTAGAACCAGATGTACCACTAGAACCAGAAGAACCTGACGTTCCACTTGAACCTGAAGTACCACTAGAACCAGATGTCCCACTAGAGCCACTACTACCAGATGTACCACTACTACCAGAAGTACCACTAGAACCAGATGTACCACTAGAACCAGATGAACCAGAAGTTCCAGAAGAGCCTGAAGTACCAGTAGCTCCCGTATTACCTGAACTACCAGAAGTACCACTAGAACCAGATGTACCACTAGAACCAGATGAACCAGAAGTTCCAGAACTACCTGAGGAACCAGATGTCCCACTTGAACCAGATGTCCCACTTGAACCAGATGTCCCACTACTAGCAGCATGATGGGATTTATAAAGTTTACCTGCATCGGTAACAGCTAAGACACCAGTCATGTCTGCTTGAGTAGGAACCCCCTTAAAATAAACGTCCTGACCACTTATAGTAAAGTTGCCCCCAATAGAAGCATCATCGTCAACAAAAAGATCACCTCTAGTAGTGATTTTGTCAGTAGTATGATCTCCTAGGGTAAAATCTCCACTTACAGCAAGACTGCCCAAGACAGAAAGATCACCACTAACTGTTAAATCTCCCCCTACGATACCTGTACCAGAAACATGAATTCCAGATTCGATAGTAGTATTACCCTCAAGGGTAGGACTCGCTTCCAAACCTTTTGCGACCACACCATCTCCACCTAATAACTCGATTTTTCCTCCGGCAGGAGCTGATATCGTAGCTCCCCCAGTACCAAGTATTATTGTTTCCTCTAGGGTGTGAAGTTCATTTATAGTTCCGGTATTTACATAAAGATTAGCCCAATAAGACGTACTGGTGCCTATATCTCCGCTTCCACTAACCGTAGAGAATATACCAGTAGTAACTAAATCACCAGAAACAGTTAAATCATTTTTAATGTTTAACGTCGTTCCGTCAAATATTAAATTTGACTCGGCTGTGAAGCTATTATCTCCATCTGATGTTAAAATTCTATTTGCTCCATCGTTGTCTATTAAATAAGTTAGACCACTCGAACCAGACGTTCCGCTAGAACCAGATGTTCCAGCAGTACCAGTATCTCCAGTAAGCCCTATGTTACCTGAACTGCCAGATGTTCCACTAGAACCAGATGTTCCACTAGAACCAGATGTTCCACTAGATCCAGAACTACCGCTAGAACCAGAGGATCCAGAAGAACCAGAAGTGCCGTCATTACCTCTGTCGCCAGTTCTAGCAAAAGTTGCTACTAATTCATCTCCAGCCTGAAAAGGACTTGACGCGCTACTATCAACAGGAGAAACAGTAACAGCATGCCATCCAGCATTCTCAGAAGCAGAACTAATAGTAAATAAAATAAACTTAGTTGTATCTAGTCTTTTTGATACTTTTAAGTGTCCTTTTATTGTTGATGTTGAGTCATCTATTGTTCTTAAGTAGGATTGTATATCTGTTCCGTTTTTATCTTTATCATCTAAATATAAAGCAGTAGCTGTATTTTGTCCGCTTGCTATAGAAGCATTAAATCTTATAGCGCCAGATCCCGGATCAGCATTACTTGTTGCGTCTAAGTCAAAGTCATAAGCAAATGAAGCGCCACCAAAGCCCCCGTCTAGTCCGGAAGAACCACTTGTCCCAGATGAGCCAGAAGATCCTGATGAACCAGAGGAACCTGACGATCCAGACGAACCACTTGAACCAGAAGTACCGCTAGAACCAGAAGTACCGCTAGAACCAGAAGTACCGCTAGAACCACTCGAACCAGACGTTCCACTCGACCCCGAAGAACCAGATGTACCGCTAGAACCTGAAGTTCCATCTATACCAGAACTTCCAGACGTACCACTTGAACCAGAAGTACCACTTGAACCAGAAGTACCGCTTGATCCAGAAGAACCAGAAGAACCAGAACTTCCACCGGGACCTTGAGCTCCTACGAAATTAACAGTTGAAGCTGGAACCGTAGACGCACTAACGTCAACCACCGAAGAGGTTACGGTGTTCCCTTGTAAATTTACGGTTACTTCATCTTGGGCCATTTTAAGTGGTTACTTCAGGACTAATAGTAAATTTCCCATTCAACATTTTTATGACAGCGGTTTCTTGGCCTTCTGCGCCAGTAACATATCTTTCTATATCGTAAACAGCCTCTGCTACAGGTAAAGCTGCGGTTTGAGAACCACTTAAATAAATGTCGACATAACCACTAGAGTATAAAGACCCTGTTGTTCCGGTAACTATGGTGGGATCTAGATCAACCAAAGATCCTGTATCCCCGTATTTATGCTTTACCACACCTCTTACCAAATATCCACTAAGATTTACCGGGGTGCTGTCGTTGGTTATCGTAAGCCTTGTGTTAAGTTCAGCTCCTTGCGCAACGGAAAAATTGTAACTACTAGCCATCTTTGATAGATTACACTAAAATCTGGCTAAAACTATACTGTATTTTATTATGTAGCTTTTTCTATTAAGGCTTGGGGAAATCAGTTTTTACGCCACTACAATGTAAAAACCATTGAGAATTCTTAGCTTCTTCACCAAATTTACCAGAATATATGTCCCAATACAATGTATCTAATTGATTTCCAATGTTATCATAACCAGAAATTAATCTTTTTTCTTTATAATCTACCTCTGCCTGCTCCGCTTGTACTTCTATCCAAGCGGAATTGAAAACATCTTCACCGGATAATGTCGGATTTGACGCAGGCCAATCTTCTTGCAATTCTGCATATGTGCTAGCAGATGTGGCTCCTCCGCCTCCGTAAAATGGCTCTCCGGTGGGATTAATGTAACCTAATTTTTCTAATACTAATGGTATATCCATAATTAACTATCAACCTTCCAAATTTCTAAAGACATGTGAGTATCGTAAGTATAATCAGAACTATTTAAATAACTACCGTAACACAAAGACCTGCCTCCCCCGGAATTGCTAGCTGTACATTGCGCTAAATGTCTTACGCTAACGCACTGTTGCGAACCGAGAGTAAATGCTCCCTCTCCCATTGAGAGGGTCTGCTCGTACATTGAGTAGGTTGAACATTTTCTAGCGTACGAACTAGAGCCATGCAAAATAACCGAGCCTGCTTGTTTGTTGTATAACTGAGCTTGATGCTCGTTAACCTGATGGCCATGTGCCCAAAAACGAGCGTAATAAGTGCCGGCACTAAGAACAACATGGTTGCCACTAGAGCAATAAGTAGCGCCAATGTTATCAACCATTTCACAAGTGATCTGCCTTGTGTTCCAAGTATTATATGTTAAAGTTCCACCGCTTGCATTGGCTGCAGTTTGCCCTGAAATAGCTTCTCTATGTAACCACTGGCCATAGTTGGCATTATCATAACTGATACCAGAAACCCCTGAAGTACCTGAATTACCAGCAACTCCGGAGCTACCCGAAGTACCTGAAGTAGTACTATTCCGAGCGGAACCTGAACTACCTGAAGTACCTGAAGTACTACTGTTCGCAGCGGCACCCGAACTACCCGAGGTACCTGAAGTACCACTATTGCCACTATTTCCACTAGCACCTGACGAGCCACCTGAACCGGAACTACCTGAATTTGCACTAGTACCATCGTTCCCACTAGTACCTGAATTACCATGACTTCCAGAACTACCCGAAGTAGCAGAGGTGCCATCAGTACCGTCAGCACCTGCACTACCCGAAGTAGCAGAGGTGCCATCATCACCGTGAACACCTGCACTACCTGAAGTAGCAGAAGTGCCATCATCACCGTGAACACCTGCACTACCTGAAGTAGCAGAAGTGCCATCATCACCGTGAACACCTGCACTACCTGAAGTAGCCGAGGTACCATCTGCACCTGAACTACCTGAAGTACCTGAAGTAGTACTGTCCTGAGCGGCACCTGAACTACCCGAGGTACCTGAAGTAGTACTGTCCTGAGCGGTACCTGAACTACCCGAGGTACCTGAAGTAGTACTGTCCTGAGCGGCACCTGAACTACCCGAGGTACCTGAAGTACTACTGTCCTGAGCGGCACCTGAACTACCCGAGGTACCTGAAGTACTACTGTCCTGAGAAGCACCAGAGCTACCTGAAGTACCTGAAGTAGTGCTATTCCGAGCAGTACCTGAACTGCCCGAAGTACCTGAAGTAGTGCTGTTACCTGCGATACCTGAACTACCAGAAGAGCCTGAAGTAGCCGAGGTACCGTCTGCACCTGAACTACCAGAAGAGCCTGAAGTAGCCGAGGTACCGTCTGCACCTGAACTACCTGAAGTACCTGAAGTAGTACTGTCCTGAGCGGCACCTGAACTACCCGAGGTACCTGAAGTGCTGCTGTCCTGAGCGGTACCTGAACTACCCGAGGTACCTGAAGTACTACTGTCCTGAGAAGCACCAGAACTACCTGAAGTACCTGAGCTACCTGAAGTACCTGAGCTACCTGAAGTACCGTCTGTACCTGAACTACCAGAAGAGCCCGAAGTAGACGAGGTACCGTCTGTACCTGAACTACCGGAAGTACCTGAAGTGCTGCTGTCCTGAGCGGTACCTGAACTACCCGAGGTACCTGAAGTACTACTGTCCTGAGAAGTACCAGAACTACCTGAAGTACCTGAGCTACCTGAAGTACCTGAGCTACCTGAAGTACCGTCTATACCTGAACTACCAGAAGAGCCCGAAGTAGACGAGGTACCGTCTGTACCTGAACTACCTGAAGTACCTGAGCTACCTGAAGTACCGTCTATACCTGAACTACCAGAAGAGCCCGAAGTAGACGAGGTACCGTCTGTACCTGAACTACCCGAGGTACCTGAAGTAGTACTGTCCTGAGCGGTACCTGAACTACCCGAGGTACCTGAAGTGCTACTGTCCTGAGAAGCACCAGAGCTACCTGAAGTACCCGAAATACCTGCGCTACCTGAACTACCTGAAGTACCTGAACTACCTGAGCTACCTGAAGTACCGTCTGTACCTGAACTACCAGAAGAGCCCGAAGTAGACGAGGTACCGTCTGTACCTGAACTACCCGAGGTACCTGAGGTAGTACTGTCCTGAGCGGTACCTGAACTACCCGAGGTACCTGAAGTACTACTGTCCTGAGAAGCACCAGAGCTACCTGAAGTACCCGAAATACCTGCGCTACCTGAAGTACCTGAGCTACCTGAAGTACCTGAGCTACCTGAAGTACCTGAGCTACCTGAAGTACCTGAGCTACCTGAAGTACCTGAGCTACCTGAAGTGCCGTCTATACCTGAACTACCAGAAGAGCCCGAAGTAGACGAGGTACCGTCTGTACCTGAACTACCCGAGGTACCTGAAGTACTACTGTCCTGAGAAGCACCAGAGCTACCTGAAGTACCCGAAATACCTGCGCTACCTGAAGTACCTGAGCTACCTGAAGTACCTGAAGTACCTGAAGTACCCGAACTGCCTGAAGTGCCCCCACCACCTCCACCGCCACTAATCTGCTGCCAAGCTTCGTTCTCTTTTATGTATACATTGTAGGGATCGTCAGTTGCATAAAAATTTGCGCCGTCAGATACAGTGTGTAAAACACCCTCTTTTTCGCTATCTAAGCCTACAAGCTTATCTCCAACGTACCTTTTGACCGCCATATACTACTTAAATTACACATTATTAGCTATAATCTTCATAAGATTTTTCTTCTAATAACTCTGAGCCTGTGTGTATGTTGATTTCTTTTTTAATTTCGGCTCTTTTATCGTTTGTTTGATAGACTTGGCGGGCTAACTGTATAAAGACAGCATCAAACTCTTGACTCTTCTCTTTTAGTCTTATTGCGTCCTCTATCTCCCATAACTCTTCATTTATTTCTTTCAACTGCTCGTAAAAACCGTATTCTCTAAATACATGCCTGTACCAAGCTGGCTCTCCAACGGTTCGCTTAATCGTGTCGTGCTCTTTTTGAATATTGACTAATTTCGATTCGTCTGTAATATTGTTAAGCTTAATTTCTAATATAGACAACTTATCTAATATTTCTCCATCTGATATTTCTACTTTCATAAAATCTCTCCGTGTATTAACACTTCTTTATAGTAATCATGGTGATCGTCTTTAGCTCCCGCCCAGAACTCATCTGTTATATCGAACCCCAATACATCTGTAATTTTTAAATTTACTCTATCGTCTGATTTCAGTTTAACAATAAGTTTTATAGCTTTGGAATTTTTGAGTTGGGCTTTGCTGGATTTTAAGCAATGAACTTCTCCGGAGAATTTTCTTACATTTGATAAAATAGTTTCATAATGTTTATCAAAAAGATCTATCTCGTAATCCTCTGCGTCAAATTTTAAAAAATCTATTTTCCTGTCTTTGTCCTCTTCTTTGACAAGGCGCAGTATATCTTCGAAATTAGCTGTTTTAATATGTACATCCTTTAGACTAGAGAAGCACATTTCTTTAATGATAACCTTTTTCTCATTCTCAACAGAAAACACACCCGGCAGCGAGCTTTCCTTTCCTTCTTGGAGGAAATAGTTATGGAGTTTCGCAACATCTCTTTCTTCTGGTAAAGTTGAGTAAAACAAATCTATATTATCGCTAAACGCCTCTACCCCTAAATATTTTATATTTTTATGCCTATTTTTAAAATAAAAAACACCTCTCGAGCAACCAAGATCAACAACATAGTCACCATCTTCAACTTTGAAGAATTTTTGATATATATCTTCATCCCAAACTTCCCTTAAAACATGTCGCCAATCCATGTTGTCCTCCTTCCTGTATAGCTTCTCAACTAAGGCTCTATTTTCTATTTTGTTAATTTGCCTTTTGACCATTTCAAAAGTTATATGCTTCGAGCATTCGAAATGCCTTTCTGTTCCTTCGTGATCTGGGCACCAAAGCCAATTAGATCCATCGAGCTCGGATCTATTCCAGCATGAGTTACAGACATCTTTATTGATTACCCTGTAGGGAGTATAAAATTCTGTGTTCTCGTTGCTGAAACCGCTGATTAAAACTACGTCTTTCCCTAAGCCCCAAGCTAGCCAAGACAACCCTGAGCCCAAACCTATAAAAAACTCACAATTATATAAATCAGTTATTCTTTCATGTAAAGAGTAGTCTCCTGTTTTATCTATTGCTCCTTTAGGCACGTGGTTCCTATGGTCGCCGTTACCGAAAGAAGGATGCTGATCTATGCAAACAACTTTATACCCTTTTGAGTTTAAATATTCAATTACCTGATCCCAGCCAGTAGGGTTATTCCAGTATTTACATTGGGAGGTTGACTGAACCCCTATGCAAACGTACTTACCTTCTATTGCTCTTTCTTTATTTAATACGTCTACTTTAGGTTTTAGTTCCTTATGTTTTAGGCCAAGGTAGTAAGAGCCTGCTCTTTGTTGTTCGTTTTGTTTTACCCAAAGTGGGGTATCTTCTTCCGACTCGCTACCCTTAAACCAGCCAACCTTAAGCTTCTTATCGAAGTCTATATGCTCCGCTTCCTGAAGGTTGTCTAAAAAATGAACGTTTGGATAACTGTTTCTGTAAAGCTCATTTTTGTGGGTAAATAAATAAACGTCACAATCGTTTTGTTTTCTATATTCCTCCACGTAAGGAATCCAAGACAAGCAATCACCCAGCGCTGAGCTGCAAAATTCTATAAGAACTTTCTTTTTATCTCTCCTTTGATCTAGACTAAAATTAAAAACTAAATTCTTACAAAAGATATTGTATGAAAAAGGCATCCCCCCGGAAGCCCTCCTTATTAATTCTACTTCTTTTTTAGAGTCAGTTTGGTTCTCTGAGTCCATTAAGCAATAAACATTTATTTCGAACTTATTATTTAACTCTTTAAGCTTATTGAAAACCTCAACTAGTTCTTTTTCTTTAAAACTCTTCATGTCAAAGAAAAAATAGTCCACCTCATCTGAGAATTCGTTTTCGCAAAAGTCATGGTCAAAATACAGATCTTGAATCTTTTCTTTTTCAGAGTCTGGGAAAGGTCTATTTGTTATTAGACAAAGCCTTTTTCTGTCTTTTTCAAAATGTATATTCGACCTAGCTAATGCGCAGAGCTCATTAAAAAAATCATAATAAGTATGTAATATCTTATTATGTTGATATTGCTCCCCGGACTCTATGGCTTTAAATAGATTATTTTTAGAGACTCTATGTTGCTCTTCATCCATATTACCCGGAGTTGCGTGTGACCCGCCATGATTCAAGACTTTGTACATTGGGCGAGGAAATAAAACATAGTGCCCGTATTTCTGCAACAAGGACATTCTAATTGAATCCTCGGACACCGTCTTCTCGGGATTGTCAATTTCTATTTCAATTCCTTTTATATTTTTATGACCCCTTAATGCCCCAAAAAACCTAAAAGTCCTTAAATAATCCCAGTCAAATTTTCCAGCTTTCAAATCTTCTTCATGCTTATTCATATAACTATACCAATCCCCCTGAGGAAAGCTAAAATCTATATTAGTTATATTGCTAACATCTTTAACATTATCTTGGTACTGATGGAACCATGTTGAAAAGGTAAATGCTTCCGGATTTTTCTTAAGCATATGATTTAAAAATTCTAACGACTTTGGATAAATTCCGTCATCCGCATCGACTAGGGCTAGGTAGTCGCAGTCCTTTGTGACAAAATGCTGAGCATTCCAAAACATCTCCTTTTTGCTTTTCTGCTCACAAAAGATTACTCTGCTATCACGGGAAGCTAAATCCAAAAGAGCTTTCCTGACTGCATCATCTTGACTAAAATCGTCAGTAACAAACCATTTCCAATCTTGATAAGTCTGGTCTTGTATTTGTTTGTACAGCCCCGGTACATACTTGACGTTATTATAAAAGCTTGTGTACAGGGCTATTCTAAAGTTGTCTTTTTTAACAGGTTCTTTTAGTTTACTTTCTATGTACTTTTTGGTATCTACATCATCAATGAAAGTTACGCCGGGGTTATTTTCATATTTTTTATACAAATCGCAACTTTCTATCCTATTCATAAACACAGGCATGTCCCAAGACAAAGCCTCTTTAACGCTTAAAGGGTTAAGCTCCCTAAGAGAAGGAAACAAAAACAAGTCCATACATGAGTAAAACCTATCAACATCGTTCCTCTCTCCCCACACTTTACAATTAACAAGATCTGTATCTTCTATCCCACAATTACATAAGTAGCAGTCATTACCTATAAAATGAAACTGAACTTCTTCTTCAGTCATTTGCTCGGCTATATCATAAATAAACTTTTGGTTCTTATTGCCGTGAAAAAGCCCAACGTTTAAAACATGAAATTTTCCCGGATCTAAATCTAGTTCCCTAAGAGCCTGTTCTCTGTTCGGTCTTTCTTTCTTGGGTATTTCGTAATCCCAGACATGACATTCAGCATCAGGGAAAGTCTCTTTTATTTTTCTTGGGTGATAGTCCGACACACAAACGTACGCATCAGGAATATGAATTTTACGGCTGAAATCAAAACTATTGTCGTGGCAAGTTTCAAATATTTTATATTTCCTATCCTTGCTGTATATTTTTTCTAACAGTTCTTTGGGGAACCCATTATATTCAAAATTTTCAGGTATTTCGTTAAAATGTATTACGTCAGGCTCAAACTCTTCTATAACTCCCCATAACCTATCTTTCTCTTCTCTCCAATTATCTGAAAAGCAAGGGCCAATACATTCATGATTCTTCTTACCTATTAAGTCGATTATTTTATCTTTTTGAATATCGTAGCTGCCGTAATTGTTGAACTCAGCAACAAATACTTCATTATCGAGCATGCTCACTTTAAGCATCTCGTATAACCACTGGGGAGATCCGCCAGTAGATAAATGCATGGGTACATATAATATTTTTCTTTTCATTATTCTTTTGCTAAAATTTCTTGAGCTGCTTTGTAAACTTGGCCCCATTCTGGCTGACATTCATAAGAAGGTCTATTCTCTAAGCAGAACGGCAAAGGGGGTACGCTGTTTATCGTCCTATGCTCTATGACTGAGTGCTTCGGGTCTGACGCGCAAAAAGCAGTACAGGTCCCCCCTACAAATGTCATCTTGTAGTCCTGAGACCCATTCCTGAAGGGGGCTCTCCATAATGGGTTTACTGAGGCTCCTATATACAAAATTTCAGTATCTGTACAACCTGCTAAGTGAAGCTGCCCAGTGTCCATAGTTATGCATAGTTGAGCATTTTTTGTTATATAAAAATCTTGATCCAAGGTTGTCCTATTCATAAAACTAACCCCATTAAAATTAAAATTCTCAAAGTCGTAACAAGATTTGTTATGGCTATATTGTCCCGGTTCTATCCCCACATCAAACCCTACTAAAGCTACGTCATACCCTAAATCATTAAGCCTTTTTATAAGATTTTCATAACTGTCTTTTGGCCAAGTTCGACTAGGCCAATTTTGTCCTATGTGTATGACAACGTAGTCTTTTGTGTTTAAAAATTCTCTATCTTCCTTCTCGAACTCTATCTTACCCGGAAAATAATCACAGTGTAATTCATCTGGTCTTAAGTCGAACCCTATTTCGGTGCAATGTATTTTTCGTATGTCGAAAGCTCCATATTTTTTCTCTATTCCTGTTTTATCGTTTTGGCCTATTGAGTTGAAAGTATTGAAAACCTCATATTCTTCGTAATATGTATCTTTGAAATCATCAGCATTGATATGAAACTTGACATACGGATTATTTTCAAAAATAAAAGGCTTAGAAGAACACACGATAATCTCCTTAGCATAAGACTGCGCCAGCTTCCTGAGCGTAGGGGTTGCGCTAAGGGTATCTCCAAAAGAACCGGAGTTTATCTTTAAGACTACGTCTTTGGCTTGTAACTGGCCTCCACTTTTACTCTTGTCTAGGGTTAAGTGCGAACCCCCATAAAAAGAAACTTCGTTCATATTATTTCCTTAAAATTCTTAATGCAGTATCTATGACCTTTTCTGAGCTAGGTTGGCACTCGAATGTAGGTTTTTCTTCAAGGCAGAAAGGCATGGGTGGTATGCTATTAACTGTTCCGTGTACCATAACAGAGTATTTTGGATCAGAAGCGCAAAACAATTCACAGTCCCCTCCCACAAAGTCAACTTTGTATTCCTGTGAACCATGTCTATACGGAATCCTAAATTTTGGGCGTATTGAAGAACCAATATTTATTATATGTGTGTCCGTGCATCCAGCAAGGTGAAGTAGTCCTGTATCTAATGTTATAAAGACTTCTGAATTTTTAATCACATAATGAACTTCGTCTAATGAAGTTCTATTCATAAAGCTTAGTCCTTTGAAATTTAATTTAGTAAAATCATAACAAGACCTATCAGACTCCCAAAGTCCGGGCTCAGGTGGAAGGTCGACACCTACCAAAGCAACAGGATATCCAGCTTCATTTAAAGATTTGATTAGTTTTTCGTATTTCTCTTGGGGCCAAGTCCTACTGGGCCAAGTTTTTGTTACATGAATAGCAACATACTTTTCTTCTTTTATGAATTTAGAGCTAGTGTCGTCGAACTTTACTGGCCCCGGATAATAGTCGCAGTGCATCTCCTCTGGGCATAAATCTAAACCTATATCTGAGGAATGCACTCTTCTTAGATCAAATCTAGCATAGTTGCACTCTATGCCGTTTTTGTCAGGGGATCCTACGCAATTATAACTATCGAATACCTCGTATTGGTCGTAATACTCTTCTTTGAAGTCGTTCTTTTCTATGTGGAATTTTACATAAGGATTATGTTTAAAAATGTCACGTTTATTAGAACAAACTATTATCTCTTTAGCGTAAGCTTCAGCTAATTTTCGAAGTGTCGGCGTTGCGCATAATATGTCCCCAAACGAAAAAGCGTTTATTTTTAGAACTACGTCTTTAGATTTTAGCTGGCCTCTGATTTTTTTTGCACTAAACAGGGGCGACGCTTCCTTGTAGAAAGAGGCCTTATTCATTTAAAGGTTTTAAAGAATATAGCCCTAATTTTCAAAAATTAGTAGCCATCTCCGTACCTATGCTTAACAGCCATGCAATTCCCAAAAACTTCCCCGCTGGACAATGCCCTATTATAAGCCGAAGCCATCCCTACGTTTACATTTAAGCCATAGGTTGCGTTTCCTCCTATGTAAAACTGTTGGTAAGACCCAACTTCTGTTCCAGTATGAAATCCTGAAGTATTTGCGACTGGAAAGGAACCTGTTCCTTTTACTTTTCCATCTAAATAACCTATCATCTTACTTGTCGACCCGTCATATGTCATAGCAATATGTCTAAACTCTGTTCCAGAAATAGAAGGGTAGGTCCTGTCAGATAAAACAACATCCATTCCAGTCCAAGGATGGTTGACCCCTAGATCAACTTTATTAGTTGAAATCGTAGCGTTTATTCCGCTTATTTCTCCCCCTTGGCCCGTGATGCACACAAAACCATAGTTGTAGCCACTTAGGTTAACAGGATTCACTGCTGAGTTTGTGTTACCAAATAAAACAGCTCCGTTATCGGGTGGCGAATTTAAACCAGAGTCTTTGATTTCAAAAAACATTTCTAACGTAAAACTTGACTCCTCGTCTTTTAAGATACCTAAAGACCTGAGTCCTGTAAAATTACTCCCAGATACAGCTCCGTGGGTATTTTCTGAGCTGTCGGGGTTTCTGAATTTATAATAGCCACTTGTACTATCGTATAGCCCGGTATTTTGTAATTTTACATCAAAACCGCTGGGAGTTAAATCTCTCCAGAATTCCGTATTGTGGTCGTAGCTTCTAGAGCTATAACCGTCTACTCTAAATACCAAACCGTCTGTGTTTACTCTATATTTTCCGTAATTTACTTTACTTGACATTTTAATATCCTCCTCCAAATCCTCCTATGGATTCTCCAGCCGAAACAGAAAACTCATAAGAGGCGACGTTGTTAACTAGATCAAAATCCCTAGAACCTTCTATGTAAGAATACAAAGCATCATTCCTACTGAAAGTTTTGGAGTATAGCGCAGTTTTATATATTTTCCCTTCTAAGTTTGTGTTAGTGGTTGTTTTATCGAGTTGAGGAAAATCCCCAATAGACCCTTTAAGGTCGCTACCGTCAAAAAAATCAGTATTATTAATTTTGTATTTTGAAAAAGTCGATATAGACTTAGGAGAGCCTTCTTTTAAAATTATTGAATTGTCGTCTTTAAAAGAGATTAAGTCGGTAGAATCTTCCCCATAGAAAGGGTTCATTGTTTTTATCAATAAAGACCCTTCGCTAAATTCAGATATACTACTCAAAGATTTGTATACATAAAAACCTTTAGCCTCTTTAATATTTGACCAAGAAACAGAAATAGCAGAATTTTGCTTATTTGTAATAACTTTTTTAAGCCCTGACGCTGCAGACTCTCCGTTTTCGTTATATGCACTTACTTTATAATTTACCGTATTGCCCTTACTGAAACCTCCTTGATTGACCGCTTTTTCGACCTCTAGTCCTCCATCAGATAATAGATATGTCGATCTAGACGAGGCGAACTCTAACGTACTTCCAACATTGGGAAAAGAATATAAACTTATATTAGTAGGGGGCAAAAGATTAGAAACAGCTTTACAATCCCGTATGTTTCCATTTATAAAAAACTTAACCTTATTAGAAGACTTTGTCATATCAACAGAAACAACCAAATGGGTAATTTTAGAATCTTCAATGACGGAATCAGTTGTGAAAACAGTAGAAGAAAAACCAAACTCATTATAAAAATCACAATAAACTTTGCCGTTATCTATGTATATATGCTGCTTTCTTGATTTATTGCTATTGTTCGTAAAACTAGATCCCTCCGACTTATCTGAATACAATAAAGTAGATATACCCTCACTCAAGGAGGACGCCTTAAACCAAAACTCGTAAGTCTTTTTGTTTGACGATCCAGCCGTAAGACTTGAGCTAGATCCAGACTTTGTAGCGCTAAGACCTAAATTCGCGTAGCTATCTTTTGTGTATAATGGCAAGGCTTCGTCCGAAAAAGACATCCCATATACACTGAAAGAATTCTTGTTGCCACTTATATCTTTTAGACTGGCTGCGTTATCTCTGGGGCTGTCAAATCTAGTAAACTGAGTCCTGAGCGAGCCTTTCTCTAACTGCGGGTTTTTATATAAGGCCCATCCCCTCAGACGTTCGCCTTTTCCGGATGCTCCATTAGTCGTTCCTTCGTGTGCCCAAAAATAAGCAGTATGAGGCATCGTGCTTTGTATTTTTCCGCTTACTCCCGAAGTACCAGACGTCCCAGTCCCAGAGGAACCAGAAGACCCAGAGGAGCCCGCAGTGCCTGCAGTAGCCACGATTAAGCTCTCTAACTTTGGAGTAAATGGAATCGTAACCACTTGCCAAGTTCCAGTTTTAGAAAAGTCGTAGAAGCCATAATATTTGCCATCTTGACCTGTCGCTTTTATAGAGATTACTGAGCCTAAACCTGACGTTCTACTGTGTCTCTTGGAGATAAATACTTCGCATGAGAAAATGTATTCTTGGCCAATTCTTAATTTAAGAGAATCATGAGGACCAGAGCCACTTGAAGAAGAAGCAGAAAAAGTATGCATCCCCATTAATCTATTAGATGGTCCAGTAAAATTATACTTATATACCACATCATTTTCAGACATATGACCCGTAGCTAAAGATTTATACATTCCTTGTAAATTAGGATCTTTGTCTTTGTATATTCTATAAAATCCGTTTGTTGAGCCACCTAGTCTCACAGAAAAATCTGAGTTCGTTTCTGCTGTCGGCAGCAAGTTAGTGGTAGGTTGCCCCGGGTAGCTTTTGTAGTAGAGTTCATTAGTGTACAGTTTAATACCGTCCACCTTCTTCCTAATATGTCCATTGCTAGCAGACATTATGATGATATTCCTCCGCTGTATTGAAACGTGCTTACTATTACGTCTTGTCGAGCATTATCTCCGCTTTGTGGGTAACGTAGTAATGTGGACATGACGTCATAATGTTCACTAAGTATCTCTTTACCACTAATATAAGTATATAAATTGGTTCCACTTTGGAAAGTTGATACTTCATCCCTGTCCCCAACTCTCTCTAACTCAAGTCCTCTTTTTAGGTTTATTTTCTTGTCGAAGTCAACTGCGCCAGAAACAAACTGTGGACTTTGCGCTGGGGACTCTCTTTTAGATAAGTAGTCTTCGCTGACATGACTTCTTAGCTTGTTATCCTTCGCAGTTATCTTAGCGTCTAGAATCCCACTAGCGTCCCATATTGCGCCCGTCACGTAACCACTTAGGCCATCTCCGGTGTGACCGGTTATTAGTACGCTAAGCTTCTCCCCGGTTTCTATTAAGAAACCACTTATCTCGTCTATATCCGATTGCTGCTCATCTGTTAGCGCTGAAACCGTTGAAAGGACCCCGCTTACGTATCTTACGTCTCCGCTGACTTCCTGTACGTCAGTTCTAAGCTCAGTATATAATGAGTTTGAATAGCCACTTAAGTCAAGACCTGTCTTTTCTAGATCTGCTCTTATTACTCCGCTAACAGAATCTTCAACCCAGCCAGATATATCCCCACTTACGTTCTGAACGTAACCTGAATGAGCGAACTCAGAAGGGTTGCCTGTATAAGGATAAAAACCGGTAGCGTTTAGTTTGCTACCAGATATACTATCAACATCTGGCCGTAAGAAAAATTCTTTTAAGCTGCCGAGATCTATCTGGCCTGTAGCAATACGTGAAGGCATATAGACCTAATTACACCTTTTACCTGCCTTCAGCTAGAATAGACTTAATATCGTCAGATACTTTTGTTTTTCTCTTAGGCTCAGATTTAGGTTTCCTGAAGCCTAGAACGTACTTCTTGAACTCCCTTGTCAATCTAGAAGTTAAGAGCTGCCTATTGTCAACGGGTAAAATTCCGATCTTGACAGCGTGAGCGTGGAGATCTGTTTTATTTAACCCTCGAATCGAAGAGGTGTATTCCTCTTCGTCTAGAGTCCCGTACTTGGAGTACCCTTCGTCCCCCCAAACCTGATCCAAAGTCGTTTTTTCGAAAGATTCTTTCTCCTCCATCGCGTGAGTCTGAATCATTTTTTCTCTCTTTGGCTTGGTAGCCTTAGCCTTAGACCTTTTCTTACTTTTTGAAGTTGTTTTCCTTTTTACTGCCATAACTTATCCTTTCTCCGTTATAAGTACTTTTACACGAAATGCCTTAAAAAAAGAATAAAAAAAGCCCCCTCCGAAAAGGGGACTTTGTTAAGATTGCAGTTAGTTTTCTTGTCTATTAGACCGCCAAACCAACAATTGCACGAGCATCGATACAGACTCTTCCCTCTTCCAAAGAACCATAGAAACCAATTCTCTCATTTCTCTGAGTGAACTGATCATCTGGAACCGTAGTGAAGGTAGCGCCAGCAGCCGCATCATCCTGAGCAATAGCACGGACAAATGCGCCCTTACTATTATCAACACCAACAGCGATCTCATGAAGGCTAGTACCAGAAAACGCAATCGCCGTGTTAGCTGTGCTAGCATGAGGAGCAATGTTGCCACCGTCAAAACTATCAAACAAGGTGTTGTATTTCTGTCCAGTTCCGAACTCGTTAAGTTCAACGATATTCACGCCGTAGATCTCCTGCATACCTGCCTGATTAAACACATCAGTACGAATGCTATCCGGCAATGGAATAGAGCTTGTCCCTGAATCGGACTGTCTTGTATTCATTGGCTGATAAGCAAATGCACGGATCTGCTCCTTGATCTCAGGGCTGACATACAAGTCAGTAATACCTGAGCTATAAGGGGCATCAGCAGTACCACCCGCCCAAGATTGATTGATTCTCTTATTGAGAGTCATCAACTTGTTGAGGTCAGCAAGCTGGAATACGCCGGTGTTATACGCCGGAATAACATGCGAACCAGTAGTCAAACTATCAACGCCAACAGAGGCGGCAGTAACATGACTTGTGCTCGCTTTAGCCAAAGCGAAGAGAGCCACTGCCCAAGCATTTCTTTCCTGCTTGAGGAGCACTTCCTGAGCCATACGCTCGATAAGCTTGCTGACAACATCCAGCCTGCCTTGTCTTGCGTACTTTTTGGTGATCGAAACAGCTGTATCTAAACGATAAGTAGCGATCTTCAACTCTTGAATCGCAGAGACGTCCTGTGAGGTCGGAAGACCACCAGCAACATTCTGTGACCATACGCTAACGTAACCATCATTGGTTTCGTTATAGTACAAGTCGAGAGGATAGCTTGCGCTCTCGTCCTGATTGAACGGAGCATCGGTATAAATAGCACCTGCCGTAGCGGCCTGCTGCAAAACCTTCTGGACCACAGGGCCTAGAAAAGCCGCAAATGCCTCAGAGGCTTCACGTGCAACAAGCTGATTTTTCGAACCCATCGATTTGATGAGTTCAACCTGTTCTGGGGTATTTTTCAATTTAAGTCTCATTTTATTAAATCTCCTTTCCTAAATCTTAGAGGTCAATCTTCAAAAGAATGAAACCGTTCGCATCCACAGAACCTAAGGCTGTTCCAACCTGCGTCTGAGCTGCACCACCGGTGCTCTCAGTAGCAGAGGAACTCAGATCACCCTGACGCAATGCATCAGCATAAACTTTAGCTCCAGCAGTAACCGAATTAGCGCCACCGCTAGTAAGGTTTCCACTATAGAGGACGATACCCTTGGTCAAGACAGGAACTGCCTGACCGCTTACCACAGCCTGCATCTCTGCAGCCTTGCGCGGGTGATAGATCAACTTCTCGCCATTTTCGTCGACTTCTGCGACGTCCCAAATGGTCATACCGAGAGGTGATGCACCCGAAGCACAAGGCTCCACATTAGCAGCTGCGCCGTAGCGAAACGAAGTCGTATTCGCGTATGCAGCACCGGGAAGCCCGATGCCCGTAACATTAACGGTGTCGTCAGTGTTCTTCCAGCCATTAGATTTAACAGAAACTAATAGACCCTTATTAACCTTACCGCCATCGGCTTTAAGGGCTGCATAAGAGGCTACGACATCTCCGTCGTCATCTTTTAGACTAAAAAGGTTCACTACGTCCGTCTCGGCGTGTTGCCTGAAAGGCTTCAGCCGTTGTGTGTTTTTTACAAACGTTGCCATAATTTTTTATCTCCTAATTTTTGTATATTAATATTTAATATCAAATTGTTCTACGCTAAAAGCGCTTTTGTATTTATCATAAGTGGAATCTTCAGAAGCCTGAGTTGACGCAGGAACTACCTCGCTGTCCTCTTCTCCTCTGTCGATGGCGTTTTCTACAACGTCGTCATCAGAAGCTTTGGACTCTTCAACGGGTTTCTCCTCTGTCTCTGCACTCTTCTGCTCTTCCTCTTTCTTAGCCAAGACTTCTCTTGACTTGTCTCTAAGCAAAACATTCATTCTCTTCGAGAAAGACTCCCATCCTTCTTCGTCAAGAGATTTCACCTGCTCAGCGAGGACTTGTCGGTCGTTATCTTCTAAAACAAAAGATTCGTCCAAGGAGGCCATTCTTTGATTAAATAGCTCCTCAGCTTGTCTCTTTGCTTCATCAGCTTCAAGGCCGCTCAACTTCTCTGTAACAGACTCTAGTTCAGCTTTGATTCTATCGTGCTCTGCATTGACAGATTCGATCTTCTCCTGTGCATCTTTGAGACTTGCTTCCACCTTACTTTTTTCGGCTGAGAATCTCTCGGATGCTTCCTTGAGTTCCGATTCTATATAGTCAGAAACAGCCGAGGCAGAAAGCTCCTTCAATGACTCGTTAGTGATGTCTTTGATACTTTCTATTTTCATAATTTTTTCCTCGTTTTGGATTATTACATTATTATCTTGTATTTGTGAAGTTTTATCGACCTCAGCAAAATTGTTTTTCTTTTCTTTTTCTGGTAGTTTCTCGGCGGTATCCGTAGTAGATATGCCTTTAACATCTGCAGCAGGGCTTTCTGTCAGGCCAATACCTAGTGGCACGACCTCTCCGATTACCTGCCTATAGACGAACTTCCCATCCTTAGTTTTACCTTCTCCCCCTAGGGCTTTTAGGTTATCTTCTAAGGCTTTAATCTCTACTTCACTATCTATAATAGTTCCGTTTTCGATGTTTTTATCGCTTCCATCTAGGAGAACTAAGTTATAGTCAGCGAAACCTAACTCCCAGCTCGCGCTGATTTTCATATAGTCTTCGCTGCTAGGATCAGCTGAATCCTCTATCAGGCCAGCTACTCTTTCGTTTACGATTCTCCAAATAACTCCCCCTAATGTCACATTAAAGGGACCTTCAAGCTCTTTTGCTTCTTCCTCCGTTATGGGCTTATCTGTTCCGAATTCAGAAAAACCAGCAGTTAAAATAGTTCCAATAACCTTATCTCTATTGTGTTCGATATTAATAGGTTTATTTTTAAAATCTTTATAAAAAGCTAAAGCTGTATCTGTGTCAACAACATCACCATTCCTGTTTACCCTGTTAGCAACAAAAGCATTAAAAGCTATTGGCAATAAATCAACTTGCTTTTCTGTGTCTATTTCTGGCACAAATTGAGCAACCTCGATAGCGGAAGCCAAGGCTAAATACTTGTCTCTTTCCTCAGAGACTATAGGCTTTACATTAGAACTAAAAATTGTAGTATATTTCATTTTACTTGACATAATAATTTATAGTAACATTTCCGGCTGAGCTAAAAACGCCTGCACTAGTAGCTACAGGAAGACCAGAGGTAAAATTGCTTGCACCAGCGGGCATGTAAGCTAGAACAGTTCCGCTTCCCCCCGTTAATGTGCTTATGGTTGTTGCAGCAGAAGCGAGTATGTCAGTTATTACGATAGTGTCGCCTGTTACAGCTGTTATCACTTCGCCTGACCCTGTTTTGCTGGCTGTTTGGTTTGCGGGAGTTTGCCCTTTTGAGTTTGGAAATTTCATTTTATTATATTAATTAATCATATTGTCGAGCCAATTAGACGAACTTGCCCTTAACTCTTCTTCTGTCTCTAGATATAAATCTTCTACATTTGTGAAATTGTAATCATTGAATTTATACTCCTTGCTTTCGTGTTCTGCTTTAAGTATATCTTCTTCGCTCGGATAAAAGTTATCTGAAATGTCTAGTTGAGAAGAGCCTATGCTCGCGCATGAATAGCTGTAGTCTTCCATTATGAGTTCGTTCAGATTTTCTTTTACTAAAGCTTCTTCATTTTTAGTAGGCTTCACTCCCTCTTCCTTCATCATATTTAAAAACATATTAACTCTAGCTAAAGCCCAGACAGCCTTAGATGTTGTTACGCAAGGTTCAGGTGCCCCTTCCTCGGACCCTCTCTTAAAAACATGTTTGAGTTGATTAAGGGTTACTAGTCTCTCGTTTTCTAGGTTGTGTTTTTCGGTTTTACCCTCGAGGATCTCTATGACCTTGGAGGAGAATTCGATAGCCTCTGACTCCCTTTCTTCTGAACCGACAGAAAGGGTTTCAATTCCAGATTGGCTTCCAGAACAGTAGTCTAATTCTAGCCCTTGCATTTTTTTATACGAAGACATATTAAGCTGCCTAAAAGTTTATACACTTATTTTTAAAAAACTTATAAAAAAAATAAAAAAACCCCTCAAAAAATGAGGGGTTCTTAAATAGGGAAACTTATGTTTTAGTCATATTAGAACGGGACACCACCAGAATTATCGTTAGCAATATCAGGATTAGCTGGGGTAAGTTCCCCAGAAACGTTAATAGTTCCTGATTGATAATACTTAAAATTCACTGTGTAAGATCTGGTATAAGTATTCACAATACCTGTTCCATCATTGACGGCGGTACTAGCCAAACTAAGGTCGCCTCTGGTTACGGTCATACTATTCAAACCGCTAGCCTGAGCCACACCCGAGGTATAAGCTCTATATGCACCATCAAGAACAGCATTAACAAACTTCTGAGCTCCACCGTCTTTCTCGACACCAGCCTCTGTGAATAAATCTCCGGAAGTCAGAGCATATTGTGACACAGCCGGATCTCCAATGATGTTTTTCGGCTCGTGAGTAAGAGTAACGTTGTTCTCTATCGAACCAATTGTTGCTCCATGTAACGGAATAACGATTCCCGTTACTCCACCTCCGTCGACCTCTGATACGCTCTTTATGGTCGACGCTCCGTGTTTTATAAACTTTATCTTGCCTGCGCCGAGCGCTCCGACAGCGTGAGTTCCACTAGTTAACTGTGAAAGTTTACTTCCATTCGTACTTACGATATATGCATGATCCTTGTTTGCCATTTTAAATTTCTCCTATTATATACAATCAATTACATTGTTTTTTCTATTTTTGGAAATATTTTTTTAGGGGGCCTTATCCAAATCCCCGAGTTTCATTAATTCGTCAAGTTTTTCCTCAGGAGTCGCTATACCGCCAATAATAGTAAAGACAGTCAGGTTCTCCTTGTCTCCGCTATATATGCCCCTATGTACTACACTTCCAGAACTTAAAATTCTAGTTAACTGATCAAAAGCTTGATCAAGATTAGATTGAGGTACGTTATCCAGAACCTCTTTTCCTCCGATTAAAATAGCCCCAGCTGTATTAGCTGTTGTGATATCTATTCCTCCAGACATACTCCCTGCTTGAGCTATGCCTCTAACTGCTCTAGATATACTAATGGAATCCTTCCAGTCCGGAACTGGGGTAGCCCCAAAAACAACTATGCCAGAATCCAAGACACTCTTATAGTCGCTAGAATCAAAAGATGAATAAGAACTATCTTTCGAAGCTGTCATATTAAATAGGTGAAAAACTCCAGCCATACTCATGTTAGCTGTCTGCCAAAAATTAGAAACAGAAACATTGGAATATATCTTACTGGTTTTTTCGTTATCTATGATTATTAAAGGAGAGACAGTGCCCTTCCTTACTAAATCACATGCCTCTTTGAGTGTTTCATGAGCGTTAGCATTAACCTTCCTACCTTCTGAATATTTTGGCAGAGCTAAGATGACGCCAACTTTCTTACTGTCAGCACCAATAGCTTCGTGAAGCTCCTGACAGGTTTCGACTAAAGGAACCAAAGTTCCTGCTCCAGAACCTCCTCCAGCGCCAGCACAAACAAACACCCTATCTACATCGTCACCAAAAGATCGACGCATGAAATCTAAAACGTCATCTCTTTTTTCAGAGAAACATTTTCTAGCTACAGATTTATCTTTGCCCGCTCCTCCAGAACCTATGCAAAGTTTATTGTCTACATTGACGCTGTTTAAGTCCTGCTGGGCTGTATTGATGATGCCTATTTTTCTATAACCCAATTTATGGAAAGTCTCCGCTATTCTAGATCCGCCTTGACCAGCCCCGATGAAAGCGAACTTAAAGGCTCCATCAATTGTATCTTCTACTTCTTCTTTTTTCTCCGGTTCTTCTGGGGGAAGTGGGATGTCCGGAACGATGATATCTATAGAATCTGATCCCATGTACTGATTAACGTCTTGTATATTTTCTGTATTTTCACTCATTTTTTTAAACCTTGCTTGCGTATAATAGACTTGCTAAGTATTCATCAACTTGATGCTCTAGGGCTATAGCCTGTATTTCTCGTAATACTCCTGAGTTTGCATCTACCGGGTTATCAACATATCCAGCGGCTTTCTCTAACCATTTATCAGAAGATTCGTTGGCCATAACTATCTTGCACACCTGAGATGCAATATTTCTAATTTTATTAGTTACTCTTTTGTTCTCGTATTTAAGCTTAAGCTGCTCTTGAATTTCAGCTTCTAACTTCTCTGTTAAAGCTAAATTCTGTTTTATCTTTTCTATACTAAACTTCTGAGAGCCGCTAGTATTCTCTCCGATAGGAGTCACCTTCTTTGTCGTTTGAGGCGAAGGAGTTCCGTCTGGCCTACCGGCAGACTTCTGCGGCTTGCTGGAAGACTCCTCGTTATCTCCACCTCCACCTAAAAGGGGAGCATAGAACCCTTGATCTTTTAGCTCTCTAAATCTCTTTTGAGAATCTATAGACTCATCTGGTTCGGGAAGTCTACCAGAATTAATCGCCTCTAAGCCTTCCTCAGCAGTAAGAACACCGTACTGAATGAGCTGAGCAACAACCCTATTCCAAGTAGTTTTATCTTTCAGTTCTATTTCTTCAAAATTAGCTTTTGGATAATTTTTAAAACCTAGGGACTTGCAAATTCTCTTTACTTCATGGCAGAGAAACTGATTAATGAAAGCGTCTCTACCTTGCTTGAGTCTTTCTATAAACACTTGGATCTTAATGCTTGTGTTAGCAAACTTATCTTCGCCAACTAAAATATTATTAAGCCCCATTTGTATATCTTGATTCACTACGTTATACTTTTTAGGATCGAGGATGCCAGCTATATCTGGAATAACAAATTTAGCCTGAGTCGTATAATCAGAGACGAGAACCTTACCTATGGATTGATTCTCAAAAAGTTTCTGCATGGTTTCAATACTTCTTTGATTAATATTGAGACTCCCGTCTTTCAACTCCGAACCCATTGTGATAAGCAAGATAGCCTGACTAGTTGTGCGAGTAAGAGCCATGTCCATCTTCTTCATTTCAGATTTCCAGTTTATGTCTTCCAGAACGGGGTAACCCATGGGAACAGCAAACGGTTCGTAGTCTTGTTTTTTGTAAAATACTGGAGTTACTTTGTCTGGAGGAAGGCTCAATGATATCACGGACGGGTTCCTCCCTTTTAGGGCTTTTTTAGTTTCAGAATCCAATGAATCATAGACTTGCTGGTCTTCTTCTGTTCTGGGGTTCTTGAGCCTCTCTAATTCGTAGTCAGTTAGTATCTTATAGTATGCGCCAGAGGAGAAAGATATATTGCCTCCCATTTGAATATCAGCGGGGTTTAGGATTACATATCTAGAAGGCAGCTTACCTTCTTCTGCTAAAGAGGTTATTTTGCTGCCGCCATAAGTCTGAGTAATTCTTTTTAAATCTTCTGGTTGTATTTTAGTATCAAACCTATGCACAAAAACATTTCCCGATCTATAATACTCCCTGAAAAATCTATCCAGAAAACTTGGCATATCTATCTTCTTAAACAAAGCTTCTAAGAAATCTCTTGATTTCTGACTACCACCAGTAAAGTAAAGATTAGTAGAAGAAAACTCAGTCATCAAATCAATGATGTTTCTGAATACAGCAAAATTATAGTATGCCTTTTGACAAAGAATGACTACGTCTTTAACATCAAGAGAGCTTTTATTATTTACTCCCTTTGAATACTTGTAAGGAATTAAACCGTTATCAATATTTTCAAACCTATTGGTCCTCTCTATTTGGCCTCCTACGTTCCTCCGCGACCTCGTTGATTGGTTAGTAGTAGTATACGGTGAAGCCGCGAAGCTTGTCATCATCGGCTGAACTTCTGTTTGAGCTTTATTTGTCTTCTTTGTCATTTTAAACCACCATTAAATGTTTTCCACGTAACGCGGAGCCATCGCCTCCACTAGTGAATAGCGTGCCATCTGCTAAGCCACCCGTATTAGGGTGTTGAGGTAAATTATTAAATATAGCATATCCTCCGGATAAACCGCTCACGGTTAGTAAATCGTTAATTGTTATGTCTCCGCTTAAATGAACGTTTGAGCCACTAAAGTAAGATCTGTAATTAGCTAAGCAAACTTTCTCCCCGCTTATGTTGAACGGGTTAGTTCCATAGGGTCCAATGTTTACGCGATCATCATCATAGACATCTACAATCGGTAGACCGGCTTTATCAGTTACAGAAAAGACAGGGGCGTCTGCTCCGTATCCGGGAACCATAGTCACTAGAGCTCCGCTAGCATCGTCGAAGCTAAGCGACTTATTTGCATTTGCCCTAGCGGTAACCCCATTAAAATCTACCAAGCTCGCTTTTATGCCAGCGTCAAAAGATTTTTTAGCGGAAAATTTGGTTGAACTATCTGTTAAAACATTAGTTACTGAACTGCTTAAGTTTGCTCCTGTTGCCTGCAAGCTGCTTCTTATATCACCACTGCTAGCTGCCACTATGCCCGTGACTTCTGGGTGGCCGGGAAGTTTCATCCATCCTCTTTTGCTTGTCGTATCTCCCGTTGCTACAAAAAATCCGAAAGTGTCGTTATAGCCAGATGAGAACGCTAGAGCCCCAGTCGGAGCAGTAACAGAAAAATCTCCACTTCCAGTGTGGTGTAAACTACCGGATTTCAAAAACTCTCCACTAGTACCAGTAAACTGAGCAGACACCGCACTAATTTCACCTGAAAGAGCCCCACTTGCTCCAGTAGTAAAACTCTCTGCATGTCCAGAAACATCCTCAGCCTTAGTACGCAAAAACAAACCTGAAACATCTAAAGCTCCAGAAACACTCGAGGTCAGCCCAGAAACTCGACTCATTATGTTTCCACTATGACCTGTCATAGAGTTCACTGCGCCCGATAGAGGAACAAAACCCGATGCATTGTCGTGTGTATAAAAACCTGAGAGATTGGTGGAGCTTCCAGAAAGCTTTGTGTTAAAGAGCTTAAGGAACGAGCTCTCGTCTATTTGACCGGTTGTTATTCTGTTTGGCATAAGAGCTTATTTCGACTTTAATTACACTTAAAAAAGCATGATAGGCTCGAAAGTTTCCTTATTAGTATTAATTTCGACCTTATTTATGTCGTTATAGAGCTTAAGCCCCCAATTTGCCAACATTAATGCGGAATAATTATCTTTTCTAGCTTTATTGGGAGATGTGGACCTCTTAAGGTGCTGAGGTAGGTCAAAATTCTGAGCTCCTCGTGCTGTAGCCTTGTGCTCCACTAAACTACACTGTTTCTTAGTTTGATGGATCATATCGTCCTGATGTTCAATAAAATCAAGCATAGACCAAGATTTTCGGTCTTCAATGAAAAGAAGCTTTCTGGGATATGGCAATCTTATAGAACTAGTTCTGTTGAAAAACACCTCGTTGGACGCAGTCCTAGAAGCGAACCAAATCTTTTTATAATCTATGCAAGCTTGAAGATGCTCATTAGCTCTACGAATAAAAGTAGTTGTAAAAACTTGATTAAAACAAATTTGATTATTCTCTAAATTATATTTTATCTTTGCCTGTTTTAAGGACTTTTCATAATCTTCCCCTTCTGCATCAGCATTCAAAGGGATCATTTTTAAATTTACGCGAGCGTCTTTAAAAAATTGAGACTCATTACAGCTATCTAAAAAAGTATCAGATCCAGCATTATCAAGACATATAAAAACGATATTGAAAGCTTGAAGTAAATAAGCTAAATATTTTACATGTTTATTTAAACTCCCTAGACCTGCATAACTATGCACCAAGGTTCCTTGGCCAGTACTATCGTCTATCTCCATCACGGCCATAGCGAAATAGTCAGCAGAAGGACTATCACTCATATTAGGGTCTATTCCCAAAACATACCTTTTCCCCCCTCTTCCTACCATTAGAGTGCTCGGTTCCTCGTCTCCTTTTAGGGTACATAGATCCATTTTCTTTGCACTAAAATAGCTATCGCTCCCATCCGTAAACTGAGCACAGTACTCTCGCTGAAAAGAATAATGAGACGAACCGCCCTCTGAGGCTTCGTCGATGATAGTACTGTCTATCATTTCTTCAGGTATGCCCTGATAGCCCAACTGGGATACAAAATATTTAGCGTCCCACTCTTCCTCTTTGTTCTGTATCTTGTTTATCCATTCTTGGTACGTTTTATAAAGGTTTTCAAAAGTATAGCTAGCGGAGGAAAGAGCTATCATCTTGGAGGTGTTTTCGAACTTAGTCCTGTCTTCTTCTTTTAATGCTCCCTGCTTTATTAGGTCGTCCTCCACCTCTCTTATTTGCATTCTTCTTGTCATGTCCTGAGGAGCAACCAAGAACGGCATTAAGACGTTTTTAATAATATCCTCGGGTAGTAGAAGGTACTCGTCAAGTACAAGTACGTTGGCACGAAAGCCACGAATTTTTTCACCACTTAGGGGAATGGCGGTTATAGTTCCACCATTTATCTTCCATTCGTATTGATCGTTTCTTTTGGTCTTCGCTCCAAAGGCTTGAGCAAGCAGCGCCGCCTCTTTTGTTTCAACTATTTTTTCTATATTGTTGAAAATAAAACGAGCAGTACGAAAAGTTGGCCCAGCAATTAAGATTTTAGTGTTGGGCTCGAAAATACACTGAAGAAAACAGTATATAGAAGCTATAAAAGACTTCCCGCAACCACGACCCCAAACACACATACTAAAGTTACGATTAAACATTCCTCGTAATGTTATCTCTTGGTATGGAGCCAGCTTAATGCCGGTTAAGAGGTATGTTGTGAAGTATAGATTATTTCTCAGAAATTGAGCTAAAGTGGTTCTAGCTTTTTTTCCCTCAAGGAAACCTTCAAGCTTGGCTAGCCTAGCGTTTACATCTTCAACTTCTACTTCGTATTTTTCTGGACTCGACCACATTTGTTCATAAAAGTTTTAAGTCATAAGCTAACTGGAGGTCCACATCCCTATAGTTAGTGCCAGAGAAAAACAACTTCCTTGTAAGCCTAGTTGCCTCAGTTCTTCCTTTGGCAAACAGGAACTGAACGTTATCGTGCTTTTGGATTATGTCTCTTACGTTTCTCATTACAAACTCTGGGGTAACTTGAATTTTTTTTGTTATGTATTTGAGGTAGTTGAATTTCATCATATTGTCCAAAGAATTTTCGACCACAACCACAACGTAAGCTTCTTGCTCCTTGGCTCTCTCTAATTCTCTCGAGAATCTCTCGCATCCTCCTGTGAAGGTACCTATAAAATCTTTCGTTTCTTTTCTCTCAACGTAGCATTTATTATCTTCTTTGTCTAGCCAATAATCGGCAAACTTCAGTCCCTCTCTTCTTGTCTCGTAATTTATATTAAGGGGTTTCTGCTCTCTGGTGTCAACTATTATTTCGTAACCTTCTTCTATGCTCTCTTTTATCTCTTCATTGGGCACCTTAGAGAATCTAGGATTAAGTCCTATAGTCGAGCATAAGTTATAAAAATTACCAAATAACTTTTCGTAATAAAATATAGGAGGCATCATTGACGTCCTCATTTCTACTTGAGTTGGCGAATACTTTATCCGCCTTCTCTGTATTCTTTCTTTCAGAATCTTAACACAAAACTCTCCCGCCTCTTTCTTGGGGGCAGACTCCAACCATTTGCGCATATTTACTCTAGAATTAAAATGATTAGAAAAATAGTGACTCTTATTTTTAAATTTAATAAAGTCTCCTGTCAGCAAATCTCTACGGGGGTAATACTTCTGATAATATTCCGCCATACGCATTTTATGTTTACGGAGATGCATATGAAGCTGCTTCTCTGTATCGAACTTTTCTCCATCTACCTTGCAGGTAAACTCCATCTTAATACATTCACTTAGGGGTTTATCCATTTAGAGCCTCCTCATCTGATAGGCCAAATATTCTAGCTTTGACATCGTCCATGGTTGATAAATTATTGATCTCCTCTTTTATTACTTTCTTTCTTAGTTCCGCTACCCTGATTAGCTCTTTTCTTCCTTCTTCTTCTTTCCAAGTCTCAACTAAATTTAAAATACTTGCATTTTCGTGAACCTGCTTGCTCAACCTATCGCTCCTTTTCTGCTTTAGGTCGCTTAGGAGTTTATGCTGCCTGTTGACGCATGAGTTATATTCGTTTTGAGCTGTACTTATAGCCTCAACCAAACTCATAGAAATCCTTCTTCCTTCATTGTCAGAAGCGGTATCGTCCAGAAGTCTCTGAAGTCTTCCTACCCTTCTTTGTATATTAGATGCTATCACTACTTCGCCAGAAAGCACGATGTACTGATCGACCTCTTCTTGAGTCAAGTCTGACTTGTCATGCGTGTATCTAACAAATGAAGACTCGAAAAGATCTCTGTTTGTCTGGGTGTCGTAATTGCTCATTTGATGGACAAACCGAAAAGTATGAAGATAGCCCATTAGCTTATCTATGTTCTTTTTTTGCCTAGGGTTTATTTTATCCTTATCTATACCGCTGTCTAGAATAAACTTGTTAATTCTACTTAACACTCTATCTGGATGCTTAGGTGGCTTATACTCGAGCATCTCCTCCTCTTCGGACTCTTCGAAGCCCTCTCCATCTAGGCTCTTGCAGTAATCCGTGACCATTCTGGTTTCGGCGCTTAGGCTAGTCAACTGGTCATTGCTAAATAGTATACGAGACATCTCAACATATTTCATTGTGCCTCTATTATTTCCAATAAACTCTTTTTGTTCTTCTGATAACTCAGGCTTCTCTACTTTTTGGTACTCACTAGCAGGTATCGCATTGAAGTCTATTTCACTTAAGTACGCCTTCACGGCTCTGCCTTCTTTGCTTCTTCCGTCTTTCCCTTTGAAACCAGCAACGTCTTGTATTAGATGCATTAAAGATATATCTACGTCCTGCTCAGCAAGGAAGCTATCCCTTACAGAAGTAAGCGCAAACTTTTGCTCGTTAGTTAGTACTTCTGGTTTTGGTATATCAATCATATCCAATCTAACCCATCCTTACTTAAAATCTTTCTGGCTTTTGTTATAATAGATTTTTGTATATTTTTAATTTGTTTGTATCCGGGAGTCCTGTTCTTCTCCGTTGTTTTAAAATTTAATACCTCCGCTATCTCTTGTTCTGTTTTGTTGTTTATATAATACCCTTCGTAAACCACCCATTCATTAGGCTTTAAAACTTCTTTTAATTTTTGATTTAGTTTTCGTATACCTAACTCTATATCGGCAGAAGAGACCTCAACTTCGTTTATTTGCTCTTTATGGTTCTCCAGAGGTAATGCCATTTTGACATCATAGGCAGATTTCTTTTTCAGAAGCCAAGATCTATAAAGAGGACACCTATTGTCTTGGGTTCCATATATGGAGCATGCAGAGTCAGGCTCCGCAGCCGCACACTTAAGGCAGGGTTTACAATAATTACTATAATTATTTCTAATTAAATTTTTAAGTTGATTAGATATAATTCTATTTAACCAAGGAGCAAGGGGTTTGCTTGGGTCATAAAGATGCCACTTTTTAAAAATATGAATCTTTAGAATTTGAGATATATCGTCGTAATCCATCCAAGCTATAGAAGTAAGGGTCCATTTACTTCTTCTCTTGGCTATCTCTTGACTAATTACATCCGAACAATCTTCAAAACTTACTGTTTTGTTTTTTGCAGCTTTCTTAGGCATCTGGTCTAGGCATCTTCATTTTTCTGTTCTGGGACAGGTTTCATTAAGCTACCTAGCGACTGGGAATCTCTTGTGGGAAAATAGCATGCATTTAGGTCTAGTTCTAGGGGAGATATATCCGTGGATATGTGGACATCCTCATCTTCCTCTACTTCAATAACATCTGGCTGTCGTTTAGCAGGCTTTTTCCCTGTTAACAGATTCGTGCCGCAGGAACTGCAGAAAGTTGGTTTTTGCAGTAGACCTTTTTTAGCTTCCAACGCCCAAGAGTTAGATTGGCCGCAATTTTTACAATAAGTAACTTTGTTGAACTTAGACATATTTTTTATAACTAAGCAAGTAGTTATTACAACTAGGCACTATTTTACACAATAAATGTTATGGCAAATTACACTTTTACAAATAACGATGGAAAAAAATACAAGATCCTAAAGAAGAAGCCCCACTACAGCTACAATGCTGACGGGCTATGTGACCCCCCTGACTACCGTGGACCTAAGATTCATATATCACCAGATTTAACACCCAAGAGAGAGATGGCGGTTATGATAGAAGAAATAATGCATGCGTTTTTCTGGGACATCCCAGAAAAGGAAGTTAGGAGATTCTGCGGCACAGTCACTAATATTCTACATAAAGACGGCTGGAGACAGACAGTAACCACAGAGCCATCGGCAGAGTGGAGCGGTCATATTAAGAAATAGTAGTTAGGTCTTTGAATTTAGTTACTAAAAATCTGACTAACTCTGATCTTACTACATCTTCTTCCGTGAATTCGAAAGTGTTTATTCCAAATTTCGCGCTTTCTTTATCTGTGAATAAATTCTCTATTCTTTCGAATCCTCCTCTATGCCCATTTTTTAAGTCTGTCTGAGCTGGGTCAGCTAAGACGAAGCATTTAGAGCCCATACCTAATCTAGTTAACACCGTTACAATCTCCTTAATGGTGCTATTCTGGCATTCATCGAATATTAGGCACTTAGAATTCCAACTCATACCTCGACAAAAATTGACAGGGTAAGTAGATACTCTTTCATCTTTTTGTAGTTTCTTTATTACGTTAGGGCAAACCAGCTCTTCCATTTTATGAAGAAAGGGAAGATTGTAAAAATGAAGCTTTTGGTCCGCGTCTCCCGGTAAAAAACCCATTCTAGAATCAGAGCTTTCTACCGCAGACCTAATATAAACTATCTCGGAAACCTTTCCTTCGCTGAGTAAGTGCAGCGCGCAATAAACACTAAGGAGGGTTTTAGAAGATCCCGCCGGACCTTTACCGAAAAGAATTTTAGACTCCTTACTTAGGGCTATTCTAATAAAATCTTTCTGTTTTTTTGTCCATTTAAAATCTTCTATATGAAATCTTTCCCGAGGTCGCATAGGCTCTCTTTGGAGAGCTCTTCCTTGGGGATTTTCCAATTCATCTAGAGAATTGGCCAACTGGTCAAGTCTAACTTTAGGCATGATGTATAACTAGTTTACGCTTTCTCGTCTTCCATTGGTGCTATCTTCTTTTCGAGTCTTAAACCCTTGATGTCTTCATTTGGTATATCTACTCTGGTTTTAGCGTCTGCAAAATAGAAAGTTGTGGATCTTACTCCAACTCTTACTACCCTACAGGCTCTTCCTCCCATACTGTAGACGTCATCAGTTTTTATTCCTCCGAAAAGAGACATGGATATTGCAGCTGCGAAGCTAGTTATAGTCTCTTTGAAAATTAAACCCACCGCTCCCGCGATAAGTAACCAACCGTGCTCGCCGATAAAATTCTGACCGGCATTTGCGATTTGATCTTCCATATTAATATATATATACACCTTTTTCTTAATTAGAAGTGTAATTATTTATTACTTAAGCATGGAGATCCTTGGTGTAGCCCACAATGACCCCGAAATACAGCAAGCCGCAGAGCAATTAATAGGCTCGTACGGCTGGTTGGTTCTTTTAGCCTTTCTAGGCATCCTTTTCAAAGACGCCATACATAAGGCCGCGGAGGGACTATTGGTATGTGTTGGAAAAGACTTTTGTAACGATGATGTTTTATACATAAGTGGACGACAGGCTAGAATAGTAAGGGTAGGATTTTTAAAAACAATTTTCTACATGACAGACCGCGGAACTAAAATGATAGTCCCAAATGATAGATTAAAATTGTTAGTTATAGAAAAGAAGCTCCCATTGAATGGAGGCTTTCATTATTTGTACAAAGGTGGAGAGGAAGGCTACGAAGATCAAAAAGCCATAAGAGAAAAGATGAAGGAGCTCCCAAAATTACCTGATGGCAAATAAAAAAAATGTGTATTAACTAAACTCAGACGTTAAGATGGAAATTCATTATATTATAGAAGCAATACTTGCCGTAGGGGGCTTCCTTGTCGGCTTAATAGTTAAGAGGGCCTACCACAGCATAGACGACCTATGGGATAAGCATGACGAAATGACAAAAAGTATAACTGAGATGGCAATAGAATTGCCTAAGAATTACGTTACAAAAGGCGATTTATCACATGCTATCGATATTATACATGATAGATTTGATAAGTTAGAAAATAAGTTAGATAAAATTTCTGACCACCAAAAAAGAACCAGAAAGACAAGCGATACTTAAAGTTCTCTTACTTTAAAATCTTTAAGACGTACGTTTGCCATATTTTGGAAATCTACCTTATTATCTCTGGTCATTTGATCTATTTTTGCTAAAGCACCGTCAGGATCCGTAGCTTCTGTATTGTCATTTAAGCTGTTTTCGAACTGTTTGATATCGACATCCTCATCAAATGTCAGACCAACTACGGCTTCATGAGAAGCGCTCCATGTAATAATAACCTTTTTAGCCATTTGATAGTTATATTAATTAGTTTTGTTTTCTCTAAAAAAAATGGTATAAAGAGGAAAGGCTATGTTTAATATGTTTAGAAGACTATTCGGCAAAAGGGTTTCCACTGTTAGAGAATGCCCCAAGTGTGGTTTCCAAGGTAATCCTAGGCAATTCAAGAAAGTAAAAGCAAAAATGACAACTGACTATTCATACAGTTCTAACGGTAGCGACGGATCTGCTGGATCCGCTGGTGACTCTGGTGTTTCTTCTAGTGGGAGCTCTGGAAGCTCTGGCGTTCCAACCCCACCTGTGACTTCAGACCCAACGTCGTCTGGTAGTGATGGTTCTGGTGGTTCTGATGGCTCTGGCGGGTCAACTGGCGCTCCGACTCCCGATCCAGCCCCACCTGTAACTTCAGACCCAACGTCGTCTGGTAGTGATGGCTCTGGCGGGTCAACTGGTGCTCCGACTCCAACCCCGACTCCAGATCCAGCCCCACCTGTAACTTCAGACCCAACGTCGTCTGGTAGTGGTGGATCCGATGGCTCTGCTGGGTCCGGGGCTTAATATCTGCTGACTCGTTTCGACAGATAGCTTATTCTTATAATTACTTATAAGAAAACGGAAAGCTGTCTCTTCACGCCGCCCGCTCCCTTTTTTAAGGTGTAACTAGATATACTATGGAACATCCTAAATTAAACGACCAAACAAGCTTGGGCATTAATATTAAGTGGCTAATGCAAATTATAATCCTAGCTTCAATGGCGGTCTGGGGGTATTTTGGACTAACGTCTAAAATCTCTCAATTAGAAATTGACGTAATGAGAATGAAAGACAGCGTCACAATGAATTCAGATTTTCGGGTTAAGTGGCCCTTGGGGCAACTCGGTGCTTTACCTGATGATGCTGAACAGAATATGCGTTTAAGGTTTATCGAAAAAGATATGGAAGTTATGGAGGCTCATGTTGATACCCTTAGAATTAAATCCGTACAACAAGAAGAGCTTCATAATCCACCTCACCCCTTCCTTCCTGATGTGGGGTATCCCCAGAAAAAAGAGACAGGAGGAACAAGGTAAATGAAGATAACGGTTATCTCATGGAAAGACGAAAGATGGAGTGCGGACAAAGAATCTTTAAAAAGTATTAATAAATTAATAAACAGGAATACTAATAGAATGAAATATCCAATAGGAGAGAAAATTTTTTTAGCGATAGGATGGATAGCTATATCGCCCTTCCTACTTTCTGACCTTATTGTAAGGGGGTTCAAATGGCTGGTAAGAAAAAGAAAAAATTAATTCGGCCTTTAAATTTAAAAGGCTTTCCGGGCTATGATTTTTATTTCATGCTGCTTATAGTACTGTTTATGGTGGTTCTTGCTACTTGCTCTGGCTGCTATTCGCCCGACACAGTATACGTCAGAGAGTACTACCAACCTCGTCCTTTCGGAACATCGTTCTACATACATCATGATCACCATTATGATCACCACAACCATTATCGCCATAGCAATAGGAGTAGTAGTCCTACTCGTAAGGTCGTCACCCCTACCCGTACTCCACCACCATCTAGGCCTATAAGTAAAGGAGTGCCGGAGCCCCCAAGTAATCCACGAGATAGGAGATAGTATGCTAACCAGACAAGAAGCTTCAAAAGAACTCAAAAAAAGAGGATATAAAGAAGATGATGAACCCGGTATTTGGCTATCTCCCAAAGGTAGTAAGCTAGCATGGTTTATTGCGCTACAAAGAGAAAACATAAAATTTGATAGTAAAACTTGGGGAGCTGAAATTACCCGATCCAAATACGAATGGGAAGAGAAGAAGCGCTTAGCAAAATTAAAATTAAAAAACAGCGCAGCCAAATAAGCATATGACAGGACTTTGGGTAATATCTATATTGTTATTTCTACTTGTTCTAATAAACTGCATAAAAGATGAATAAAAAAGTCTTGACATCCAAGGAGATTCTTATATTATTATAGAATAAAGGCGCATTAAACCTTATAATAAGTATGGTCTCAACTAATTGGATAGACTCTACTTTCTGGGTTAAACTAGACGCAGATAAGTACAACTTCCCAAATGCATACGGAATCTCTTTAAGAGACATGGATTGCGGTACGGTATTCTCAAGTTTCACATCAAAAAAATACGGTCTTAAAAGAGGACAAGTTCCCGAAGGATTTATCTTCCTAAAAGCAGACGGAGAACCCCCTGACACCTTTGATCGTTTTAGAGGCTTTGAGCTTTCTATTTACGATTTAAGTGTCGATGACGACAATTCTCGAAAAGAATTTTATAATGAAAAGTATATTGTTAACGGTAATGCTTCTCCAGTAGATAATTTTAAATTTAATTGTTGGCCTTTGTCGTATCATACGTGGGCTTATACTCATGGAGATATATTTTATAGAGAGTTCTATAAAGGGATGATCGAGGAAGGGGATATCGTCGTAGATGCTGGTGCACATATAGGTGTTTTTTCTCGTTACGCTTTAACCCAGAAATGTTCTCGAGTTTACTCGTTTGAGCCAAACCCTGAAAACTTAGAATACTTAAATTTAAATATAAGAGAATTTAAAAAGGCAACTATTTTTCCGTACGCAATATCTTCGAAGTCTAATCTAGAAATTCCATTCGAAATTAATGCAGATGAAAATTCTCAGATTAATTTAGGTGAAAGTCGCTATGCAGGAGCAGTCCCCTTGTGGGCTTCTGTGCCGGGAATTTCTATAGACGACTTTGTAAAAATTTTTAATATTGACCATATAGATTTCTTAAAATTAGACATAGAGGGGGAAGAGTACCCATTAATAGAAAACTCTTCTTTTAATAATGTTAGAAAAATAGCAATTGAGTATCACCCCAGAAATATTGCCCCAACTATGGGACCATTAGAGCATTATGATAATATTTTAAAAAAATTGGGATTTAGCAACACCAGAGGTTCTGAATTAAAATATAATTCTGTAATATTATACGAAAGAGCATAATAGATGAAGTTTCATTTGTATTTAAAAGAGCTTAGATCCGCACGATTCAAGGAAGAAATAGAAGAAAACTTAGCTTATTGCGAAGATTCTTGAGTGTAATCAATAGAGTATGGGAGAACTGCACATACTCGCTCAAAACGGCAATATAAAGGGGATAAGAGCTGCCCTAAAAAATAAGAAGGCATTTTTGTCTTTAGATGAAGACCTTGGGTGGAGCCCTTTGCACTACGCTTCCAATCGCAGCAAAGCCAAGGCTGTGCAAGTCATCTTAGAAGCGGGTATATCTCCAAATATTAAAAGTGCTCCCCCACAGCACGAAAAACAAAGCGACTGGAATCTTGCTCTCCAGAAAAACGAGCACGCTAAAGACCCTGTCGCATATCCCATGGACGTAGCCGAAGGCCCTAATCGTATTAAGATTATCTCTAACTTAAAAGCAAAAGGAGGCAAATTTTATGGAAACGACATGACGCTTCATCAAGCTATTCAAATGGAGGATATAGATGAAATAGAA